>Ga0116231_10001353_pt1 | contig 49728 bp, 42 predicted proteins | sample S1TSphgellanicum_2_FD_89695 | JGI IMG/M metagenome (GOLD analysis project Ga0116231, IMG submission 89695) | Host-associated microbial communities from peat moss isolated from Minnesota, USA - S1T2_Fd - Sphagnum magellanicum MG | ecosystem: Host-associated > Plants > Peat moss > Unclassified...
AAAAAAAAAAAAAAAAAAAAAAAAAAAAAAAAAAACAAAAAAGAAAAAAAAAAAAAAAAAAAAAAAAAAACCAATACACATGAAGTGAAAATAAAACACAAAAGGTCAGATCCTTGCAGGACGCATGAAATTCACGTAGAATCTACATAGATGATCACATAACCAAAAACCCTGCAAACATCACAAAACACACAAACATTAGAACCACTTAGAAATTTTACACAAAGAAAACAAAAGGATCCATGCCGTAGAAGAATCATAATGTAGGAGTATATGCAATGCAAGAACATCTGCAATTTAGGAATAGCTGTAATGTAGAGAAAACATAAAAGCCATGGAGATTGCCATAAATAGAAACATAGCTATAGCACTAAAGTCACAAAGATGAACCCATAGCACTCATGCAATGAAGCACCACACCCAACAAAACAACACAAAATTCGTGTTGCTGATGATGATGATATGTGAGCAAGAACCACTAATAGCTAGCACTTCAATGTGCAGAAAAATAACGCCAGAAGAATAGGTCCCAAAGCACTTGAAAGCTCATAACACATCAACAGCAACAAACCTTTTCCAAACCACAAAGAAATAACCATAAAAACAACACACACAACAACAATGTGCAATGACACAACAAGACACATATGCGACATAAAGAGACAAGTAGAATGAGGATCATTGACAAACATTCAGCCTACCTTCATTCCACTTCCAGCAAAAAGAAATAGGTGTTGTTGTCGTGCGATGCTCTTTCAGCAAAAGTAGGAAAATGTCCTTGCATCAAGCTTTCCGCTTTCGGTGAAACAACCTAGGCCATCAAATTGCAAAATTATGCATGCATCCAATGGTGGAACAACCACAACACTTTCAACAAAACAATTTGGGCCATGAGATGAACTCATAAATCGAATGATTACAAATAATCGATAACACAAACTATTAGATCTTGAGATCTGAAAAACCAAACGGTGCTTTATGTAGGTGAAGGCCCTAGTAGTAGGACCTTTCGAATGTTCGATCCTGACCCTCGGCCTACTGGCCTTGGGTGGAATCTCAAATCCAGAAGGTCCTACTACGAGGGCCTTCTCCTGTATGTAAAATTGATCACCATATTACTTATTGAACCCTATACTTGTCTCACCTAAACTAACACTATTGACTCACTTAAACTAGCTTTGATTATCACTATGGTCATAGGAATTTACATGTTTGTCAAGTGCCCCATTAAAGCATTTTTAAATTACATTTTGAATTACTATAATCACATGGCACACTTATGGTTTAAACTCTTTTCTACTTTAGTTTAATTTCAATCTATTCATCATATATGAATGATTACATCCAAACTAATGGATGACTTACATCCAAACAAAGGAAGGAAGCGTGAGTGTAAGGGCAGGCTCGATGATCACCCATGTCTCCAGGGTCGAGGGTTTTCGAGCTTTGACGATTGCAAAGCTCGAGCGAGAAAAAGAGAGGGAAAGAAAGAAAGAGAGAAACAGAGGAGCAACGATGGTGTCAGAAGGTGGTGCATCGAGGGAGGATGGAGAGGCAACGCCGCAAACATTTATTGAGGGAATGAATTCCCGTGCTGGAGGGGGTTTGGAGCCGGAGTACGAGATGGTCGGATTTCATGACATGTTGTATGCGAAGGACATGCAGATTCTATTCTTTCAGCCTGGTCATGTCGTCTTCACCGTTCCTGTTGCGGCCCGCCTTACTGTAAGTAATTGCTCTCGACTCTCCCGTTCCTGCTGCTTTAAAGTTTGGTTCCTGCTCCCGTTTCGAGTGTTAAGCTCACTGTCTTCCGTGATGCTGAATTCTGCTCAGTTTTTAGTGCCCGTATTGTTCGCCACAATAGCAACAATGTAGATTGGGAAATGGCGGAACAACCGAGGAATCGGTGTGCTCAGATTTCGGTCATCATTCACAGAGTCTCGACACGGGATTAAGCTTTTGGAAGTACAATCTAAGGGCGGATATTAAACTGATTTGCACTAAAGAGTACGTCTATAGAAACACTGAATTCGTGATTCTGGAAAAAGCTTAACAGGCGGAAAAGGCTGCAGATTAGGATTTTTTATTGCAGTGTTTCCCTGAATGCATGCAAGTCTCATCCTAGGGGTATTGATCTTGCAACTTGTGATCTTGATTTTTGTCTTGCCACATTTTTCTTTCAGGGCTTGCTAGAGAATTGCTTCATAGCAAAGTAATAGTCTGCCAATTCTTTTCTACCTCGTAATCTGTACAAGATTTATACATCTTAGTACAAGCGAGGGTAGGGCTTTGTGTGGAGTCTGCAATCTGTGTTCAGCCGGGAGCAACGCTTTGGTATGCATGTAAGATTGTCAGAAGTTCCATATTATTAGGGCTTGCAAGCACCTGCTCATGCTGTGAAGGGTAGATTTCTCAAGGAGGATTGAAGCCCATTCATGTGTGCAGAACAGGTATCAGACAATGCATGGAGGTGTTATCGCCTCACTGGTTGACCTGTCAGGGACTCTTGCAACCTTAAGCCTCATTGGTCCCAGCAGATCGATGGTCACCACGGACATGAACATCTCTTACATTGCAGCAGCTCCAGCTGATGTAAACTTGCTTGCAATTGTGTATTTTGTTGATTTACTATGCATCTTTGGCTTCCCAGTTGCACCCTTGTTTTTTCACTTTCACCAGCAATTGAAGAATCTTGATGTAAAGGTGTGCTGAGGGGTGTAAGTTTGTGATGGTTTTGGACCTTGAACAGAGAGAAGTGGAGGTGGAGGCAAAACTACTGCAACAAGGTGAAACTGTGACTGTGTCTGTTGACCTTCGTGACAGGGCTTCTCAGAAGTTTGTTGCTCAAGGGCGCATCTCAATGAGACTTTCATCTCATCCTTTGTCTAAACTTTGATAGTCATGTTTATGTCACTGGGTATGAAGTTGCCTTTGTTCTTACCTGGTAAACACAGAGTGTGCTCTTTCTGTGCACACCATTGAATTTCCAAGAGAATATGACAAGCTCTGATAATAAAACATCAGAATAGTTCAGACATCAGGACTAATAGGGGGTTTCAAAGGTCAATTATGTTGTTCAAATAATCGATTATTTAAAGTCCGATTATGTTGTCGATTATGTGATCATCAAGGCTGAAGCTTTGAACACCCCCAAATTGATTTTGTTGCTTATCTCATAATTATTTTGCGAGTAGATAATCAGAAGTTAATCAGCCTTTGAACCCCCCCTAATCTTCAGATAAGAATAGTGATTATCTGAGTAGTGATTGTTCACAGGAATCTCTTGTTTTTATTATTGAGAAACTTTGGGCGATCTGCTCATGAGCACAGCTGCCCTCTTCCAGTGCAACTATACTGGCACATGCATTCAGCACCCCCACAAAAGTAAGAGTTTCATAACATACCTTGTTGCATTTTTTGAAATAATTTCAGTGCCTTCTGCCCTTGCCCAGATTTTACATGTCCCAATATCATGGTGTTCCAAGCAATCACATCATGTGATGGCATGTTGTTGAACACTCTTTGAGCATCCTCTATGCACCTACATTTTGCATACATGTCAACCAAGCTGGTACCCACAAAGTGGTATGAATGATAGAGGCTTTTAATCAACATTTGGTTGCAATGATTTTGAAAGTGGGAAAATGTACCACCAGTGGATTCTTCAGAGTTTTTGAGTGGTTGCTACAGCTTCAAATGTAGTGAAAAGATGTCAACACATGCACCTGCCCACACAACTTCTACTACTGGCACAGACTTTGTATTAGCACATATCCCATGTCATACATCTGCCCTGCTATCTTCGGAATTCCACAGAGATTTCAATCACCTGAGGATGATCAAGACTATTAATGTATGCACAATATTGAATTCAATCCAGGTGCCACTTGGCTGTTACTGGTTCTTCAGGGAACAGACAATCTTTCCAACACTAGGTGTCACATGCTCTTGCTTTTAAAACCAAAGCCCTGACAAAGCTATTGTACTGATGAACACAACTATCACAACAACTGAGATGAAGAGGGCAAGAGACACTTCGTCAGTTCTTGTGCCTCGTGTCTCCTCTCCTTCTCCCTTGCTTATTTCTCTTCGCCGTTGTTTATGTGCGCCTGCTGTGACTTCTTTGTACACAACACTCTCGATTGTTTCATCTTATCTGTGGCGAGATGGTTTTTGAACCAATCTTCTGAAGCTTGTTTCTGGTTGTGATACTGGTACTCTTGTCGGCCCTTGAATTTTTAGTGGTGATGACAATGCGCCATCGACACTTCCTTGAGTCTCGACAGATACGACATGTAGTGGTGACTTATGGTAACAGAGCGTTGGCAACGACGTAGGATGCAAATGTTGCACCGACGGTACCATACCAGACAGAGAAACTTTGGCGCCAATTCTTTTTAGATCCTTCGCAGTGGTGCGATTGCAGGAAGGAGAAGGTGAATGAAAGATATTCGGATTTCAAGCATAAGAGGACGCAGGACGCACTCTGGCTTGACAACCGTGGAAAACCCCCATAGGTGGGAGCAAAGCTGGCGGCCCTGGCGGCCATGGCACCAGGGACCGTCCAATTGGACAGCTTTTCATGAAATAGAAGGCTTGCAAGGTATGTTAAGGCTGGGCAACCTGAAAAGGCCGTCGAGTTTTTCCACGAAATGCCACAAGAGGGCATGACTCCTGACAGATTCGCTTTTGTTCCGCTGCTCGATGGATGTGCTAGTTTAAGAGCACTTGAAGAGGGCAGGCAAGTTCAATATCAGATAATTCAAACTGCTTATGAGGCTGATGTCTTTGTGGGGACTAGCTTGGTTGATATGTATGCAAAATGTGGAAGCATGGAGGATGCTCAGAGAGTGTTCAACAACATGCCATCACATACTGTAGTCTGTTGGAATGCCATGATTTTGGGACATGTGAAATGTGCACAAGGGCAGAAGGCACTGAAACTATTTCAACCAATGCAACACAAGGGTGTGTGGCTAGACTGCGGTACTTTTGTGGGGGTACTGAATACAGGATTTTTTGCTGTTATAATGTGGATCTGAAGTCTCTGTACTCTGTAACCTTACTAGTTGGCCATCTCTTGATTTTGTTCAGGTTGCCTTGAATCATGTGGAGAATTTGTTAGTGCTCCTGAAGACATATGTTTTAATTAGACATCATGGTTACAGTTGCAGAGGGAACTGTCAACTAAACCCAATAATGTGCCTCGATTTCCTTGATGTCAATGCTCGTCTAAAGGTGTCACCAAGAAGGGCAGGTACCAATTTTGGTCAGTCAATTTCCTGTAACAAAGGACTCTTGAGATCACTGTGTGTTCATTGACAGAATCAGGTTTCAGTCATTTGGTCTCTGTTCAATGGAGAACTAAAGCACAAGAGCATGCAAGTTTGCTGATTGATGAAGCAAATTACCAGCCCTTCTTTCATGCATCCTAATGCCAATGCAGTTTTTCATATGAGCAAAGCAATACATCTTTCTGATTTGGCAAGAGCATAAGGAGCTTGCCATGTGTTTAGAGAGAGTGTTGAACATTGCAATCCCAGCTTTGACGAGGCATATTGGCATTGGAGAACTGGTCTTTGATCTATACAATGGTCTTGATCACTGGTGACCCAGGAATCAGCCACACGGAGAGTGTCAGCCAGATGCTTACAAATACCAAGCAACATGCTATGTATAAACGTTGCATATTCTTCAAACATGATACACCTTGCACCTGGTAGGGTTTCTTATCTTTGATTGAAATGTCCAACATAGGAACAGTTTCTGTTATTTGGTGCACCCTGTTCAAAGGTGATCTGATTTTTCTGTGGAGCAGATAAGAAATAGAAAGAGAAGCTGAGGTTGTTCTCAGACTTTCTTCTGGTAAATGATTAGCAGAGCAAACTATATGAGGTGGGGGGTTTAGCTTAGTCATTTTCTGTTAATCACTCACCAAAAGAAGCAATAGGGCTGACTGCTGTGCTATGAAAAGATTGATGAGTAGTCTTGCACTAATGTGGGATTAACACTTTGCATTGTATGTGCCTTCACCATAAAGCACATTGCTTCTTTATTGAGGAGCTTGGACATAGCGGATACCCAATTCTAGTCTTGCACAGGTCCATTGTTTGTATCACTGTCTCCTCCATCATTCGCACCATCAGAGCTGCTGCCATCATCCATAGCCTTCTCTTCAGATTTCAGGTCTGGTTTCTCCTGGATTGGCAAAACAGGAAAGAGAATATTCAGTAATACAATAGCTGAAAAAGAATGAGCAATGCAGGGGTCTTTCTGGTGGACAGGTTAAAGCCTTCCTGGTGCTTGATGCAATATTGTTGGAGGCCAACAAAGTCCTGACTTATATAGCAGGGATGTTTATATTCACTGTGGAATTGCCTGTACATGAGAGAAAGAAACATGGTCCATCATCTGGTCACCTGCTCAGAAAACAAGGTGATGAAATATAGCAAAGTTTATAGCCCAACTACTCCAGCCTTTCTCAACACACATGGATGTGTTACAAATGCCAATGTCATGGCATTTGCAGACAGTACAGAGAAGAGAACCATGTTTTTGTCCACTTCATTTCTGGGATCATGAGTAAAAACCCTGAAAGAATGACAGCACCAGAGAGAGACAGACATGCATACCTTGACCTGACAAGCTCGTGGAGATGGAGTTGAGTCCAAAGATTTGGCTTGTGTATTTGTTCGCAACTCTCCTGTGAAATTCTCTTCCTTGTTTCCAGGAGTAGATACCTTACCATCTGTTTGATTGCCATCTGCTCCATTGACTGCCCTCATGTTAATGCTATTTTGTTGCAATTCTCTCTGCATTAAAGCCTTTCTTCTGATTGCAGCCAAATTGTTATGTTGTTGGGGTTCACCAGATGTCGTGTCCTCATTCTGTAACACAGGGCTGCTGTTGTTGTGAAGCACATTCTCTTTATGTTGTGTACCTGAATCTGCAGATTTCCACCAAACAAAGGTGATGATGGGAATCAACCCCCACAATTTGTATTTCAACATACCTGCTACCAGCATGTCAAGATAACATGATAAGAGAAATGTATCTTCACTAGTTACATGCATTCTGAGGACTACTCTAATCAACAGTCCAATCTGTCCAACCCAGGTAGAATATGGCACCCAACCCACCTTCAACTACATGATTTCCTAATTTGCAAAGATTCTTTTGCTTTGTGAGTTCCAAATCACTTGTCATATTCATGTCAAAGTCCTCCATCTCTGGCAACACCTTGACCAGGTTACTTGCACCCACCTCAACCTCCACCAACTTCACCATTCTGGCTTGTGCTCTGGACACGAAGTTTGCACATATCAGTTGTAGGCACTTGTTGGCATCCAGTAAGATCAGGCTGGAACCCAGAAAAGGAATTTCCCCTAGCATGAACTCCATTCTCTTGTAACCAGCTTCCAGTGTTCTATCGCATTTCTGGTTGATTGCAAAAGAGTTTCAAAATATCTGAGACTTCCAGCCATAAGTGCTGTTGGTAATTAAGTGAGGAGGCAAAGGCATACCTTTTCAACTCCTCTTGAGCACGAGTTAACCGAGTGTAGACTTTCAGAAATTTCTTGGTCTTTGATTGTAACCTGAATGGCACAGACATGACTCATAACAATGTTCTTTGGTGCTTCAACAATGTGGACAGGTGAACTACTTAAGATGTGAAATTTCTGTACTGCTTGAAAATAGTACTGACAATGATGATCACAAACAAAGGTGAGGAATTGCACCCTCTGCACTCCTCCTCAGCACTGGCCACCCGAGCTTCAAGCATTTCAACTTTCTCTGACAACATTGTTGTTTCTTGGATTTTTTTCTGCAGTAACAGCTGCATCATACCATGGTTGAAAAAGAGCCTGCTCTTACACAACTCTCTGAAATTAACTGAGACATTAGACTACTGCATCCGCCATCAGGAAAACAAGATTCTTGAGTGGAACTGATTTTCACTGGAAATGAAGAAACATATACATAGTTCCACAGATGTACACACAACTGTATAGAATACATGCTGGTATATCTCTCTGAAGGAGCACTCTGTGGGTGGACTCATGACCACAATGTTATGCCCTCTATTGTGCATCAATTGGCAAAAATTGACAACGTGACTAAACCTGAGTATATTTTCTATTATGTTGGTAAGTTTGCACATATTCTGCCACACCAGTAATTGTGCAACTTGTATACTTGTTCTATAGCTAATCTGTTTGTCAGAGGTCACCTCAAGTTTTGCTTTCTGAACCTGCAATGCCATCTTTTCAGCCTCAACCTCCCTCACCTGCAAAATAAAATGCACAAATCCCATGTGAAGGAGACTTAGCAATTGATTAAGCTTGTGACAAGTTGGAGGACATTGGCTAGTACTAGCAACCCCTCCATTGTAAAATGTCCTTATTTTGGTTCAAATCTTACTGTACTCACTCTTCTGTTCAAGGATTTCCATGCAGTTGCTTAAGTTTTACAGATTGCAACATCTGGCCTCAAGAAGACCTCTTGTGTTTATGCAACTTTTACCTTTAGTGCAATAATGGATTATCTGGCTGTCTGGATTGTCAAATTGTGAGAAAGTGAGTATAACATCTGGGCAGAACTGAACAAAGCAACATTTTCTGCTACTTTTACCCTTGTTGTTGTGTAAAGGTATTTGGAGGCATGATTCCCACAACAAAATTGGATGAAACAAATAATTAAGGAGTGAGTTCTTTGAATTACATGCCTGCTCTTCAAGAGCTTCTCGGATGCTGGGTGATGGACTCCTTCTTGACACAATCAGGTTGGCAGCAGCATAATCTCCTTCATGGCCATCCCCTGAAACATCACTGATATGTGTGTCTGTTGCATCTGAGCGTAGGCTTTTTTTTTCCCTCCTGTTTTGTACAAAACATATCAAAATAGTTTTGCTTGTGGCATACTTCTGATAGCAAACTTTGAGACACATGGAAGCTGGTACAGAAGATGATTACCACCAGAAATTTGAGAGCATCACTGGTTGATTCCAGGAACAATTGTTATCTTCTTAAAGTGCTGCTAACTGCAATACAGGAAAACACCTGATGGTTCACTCACTTCATATATGCTGGCGATCTTGGTGCTGAAAGAGATCGGGTTCGTTTGTGCTTTGTTGGTGACCTTGAATGACTCCGCCCTGCCTTGGTGACCCAGTTCATCTAAATTTTTAGTACACCCATACATTCATATGCAAGTACATTCGTGCAGCCATTTATGAACACATTAACACTGCAGATGGAATCTTCTCTGACATGGAGTGTGTTGACTGCAGTCAGCCACTGACCTCTCAGGGAGGTGAATCTGAAGGAGGAGCATGTACTGATGAAACCAGTGCCTATCACAGTACTATACAAGGAAATGGTTCTGCTAGAGGAAATTACCAAACAGTGAGTAAGCATATTTGTACCTCTGTCATGTGCATGTGATTTGCGGGTGTGGTGAAAGTCACAACCTCTGTCATCCCTGCCTGGAGATCGCCTCCGGTAAGTTAGTGGCGATTTCCTACGATCCAATCTTTCCCTCAAGTCACCAGCACCAGAGGAACCATATCGGCCTGCAATTGGGGAGTGCACCCAATGACACTTCAAGTTGGTTGCAACCTCTGGTCTTTGTCCCAAAGCTCTAACCAAGTAATCACATTGAAGAGTCCACACATGGTTAATCACTGGATAGAGGTTCACATAATGCTTACCATTTGTCTGTTGGGGGGCACAGTAGTAAAATTAAGGAATTGTGCACAAGAAATGTCCCATGTCCATATGTATATATCTCTCCTCAATATTCAACATAGGTCATAAACCATTTCTTCTGGGAGCGCTACCCCCGATGTTACCACAGAAAAAACAGGGATTACTCTTGGTATGATTAATGAGAAAGCTTTTCACCAAAAAATTGATGAATTGTGCACTTGGCAATTACAACTGACAATAAAGACAATACAATACTTGAACAAGAAAAATTGCCCTCCATGTGAAAATAGATAACAGAGCACAAGCTTTCCATCCCCCAAATTATTAGGGACTCTATCCAGCATCATACGAATCTGCAAGCATGCGTCCAGACAAATGATCGCCCTCATTAAAATGCTGATTTTATATTGCCATACTAAATAGTTGTAAGCGTGGCCTGCAGGTGACAGTCACTATAATCAACATATCACTTTGCCTTGAAGATCATCCTCAGCAACAGTGAATACTTTATTCCTTTACAAGTTCAGACACCAAGGACTAGGCTCACAACAATTATCTGTAAGTTTCCTCCTCATCACAAGAGTACCATGCATATGCATAGATCTACAAGGTAAGGTAAAGCCCAACCCCTGCCTTGCCAAGGGATACATATGTATACCTCCATCATGAAAATAGACACAATATGAACAATAGAATTCCATTGCTCAAAACACAACTGGAAGCAGGAAGTATCATTGCTTGTCTCTGGCTCTTAGTTGAACATCCAGATCTTGCCTTCTGCAAGGTAATAGACACCTCTGTAGAAATCTGCATTAGCTAAGCTACATTTCTCCTGACATAACGAGAATATCATAAACAAGGAAGGGCCTTGAGCCCACCCGTAATGGCTGCAAAATTCCATGAATGTTGTTTTTATGTGACATCTTGAATGTTTTGGAAGGACAATGGCAGATGACTGAAATCTTCTGAAATCCGACCTTTACCACAAAGCTCAGACTCATGCCTGACATGTAGCTTGGAATTGCGAAGCTATTATTATTCCTCCACTCTTTCTCTCTGAGTTGGAGAACAGAAAACCAGAAAAATCTTACTGTTGCTTACCAGGAAACTTGCGGAGTTCCATGTCTCCATGTGCAAATGAGCAGCTCTGCCTTGGACAATGTCCCCGTTGTAAGTAGAGTGTGCACAGCTTTGTCTTGTACAAATCACGTGCCAGCGACATGATGGACCTCCAGTCTGCTTCCTTTGCTTTCAATTGCGTTCCACTCAAATAAATATTTCTCTTGATTACAGACAAATAAGGAGGCTAATTGCCAGAGGCTGGCAATAACAACAGGGATCCAGGATCTCTCAAGTCATCACTTCCACTGAAATCACCACTGGCATTGCTACCATGACATGGTAGTTGCAGCAGCCCTGCAATTTACACCGAGATGTAGCATCATGTCCAGGGCTAATTTGTCTCCATTCCAAGCCCTGCCCGCAGAGAGCACATGGATTCTAGATCTAAGGACTCATGTTCATTGCTGCTGGAAATGCCCTGATTTCTGTATGGACTCCTGGGACTCTATCCTTTTGTCTGTTGCATATTGATCTCATGTACAGCTTGTACCCTTTGCAAGGTTTAAATTGCGCTGCTTCATTGCGATCTCCGGATCCTTCCAAATTTTCTTATTCAATTCCTTGCTCGCTTTCATAACCACACCAGTTGACAGGCTTCGTGTCCCTCACACAATGCATCTATAGGACCGCTTAAAATCTAGAACTCGATGCGACCATATCAAAATTCGAGGACTTGCTTAAGATAGAAACAGTTACCGGAATTTGCGCAACTGCAATCTCGATGTCTCCCGACGTCGAAAACGATAACGGCGAGCACTCCACATGCAGTAGATCACATGCATCTCAGCAACTTCTTCTTCGCAGAACATGCTCAGACAGAATGTTTCCTGAACATCTGCAAGTCTTCCTAGAGGAGGGGGAAAAAGAAGAAGGAATTACGTGACCAATCGCTGCGAAGTTCTCATGGATTTGCCTTTGAATTAACGATTCGAAGGGACATGCTCACAAACCCTTGAATTGATGTAAAGCCTCAAGGCGAGCACAACACACGATCTCCCAACATGAGGTCCGGGAACAGTCCTGACATGGTTGGGACATTACACAGACAATTCACAGAGCTTCTCATCACCGCCACCGCTTGCAAACTAACCAAAAAAGGGGGAAAACCACGCGCAAAAAACTGATCAAAATCTGGCATTGGAAGGCAATTCAGAATCAGGCAAACAGCATGTTGGAGCAATTATTTTTCGCAATCCTGAGCTTTTTCACCCTCACAAATGGCAGGCGCATGATCCAACAAAAAAACAAAAGAGAACTCGGAAGACGATCACTTAAGAATTACAACAAACAAACAAGTTGCCACAAGAGCAAAAACCTCTTTTGCAGAGAAAAAGAAAATCAAAATCATCAAAATGGCATTTCTTTCCCCCACATGCGGAAACACACGAACACAATACAATCACTTAAGAATTAAGAATCGGTTTCCAAAGCTGCAATGCCGGAGGAATCTCGTTTCTTGACGAGGAGACGGGGAAGAAGCCAAAGGGAAGAAGAAGAAAGGTAGGCTAGAGGTACCTAGTAGGATAGGTAGTTAAAGAAGGTAGTTAAGAAAGTCGTATGTACATCGTATGTACATTCCTCCGTGGCATGTGGAGGTTCCTCATTACAACTTTTCATGGGGGATGATATGAAGAAAAACCCTGTGTATAAAAAAAAGCAGGCATGGGAACCCATCCACAAGAAGTATAAGGCAAATAAAAGTAAGAGAACACATGTCACCAAAGAACATAACAATAAGCACATCATTAATACACTAATAAAATCTTATATATTAAAGCAACAGTGGTGTCTGTCTTTCTTTTACTTATCATGCTTTTTTTTTCCTTGCTCTCACTTTTTTCCCGGGCCTTTTTTTTTCTCTCTTTTTTCTTTTTCTTACGGACAGTGGTCACGGACAGTTGTTTGAAAAGACCTCGTTCTGGGATTTCATGGATGGGATGAAACTGCCCCCCAGGGGTCAGTTTACTTGGTCAGTAGTTTTTTTTTTTCCCTTGAGCCTTTTTTTTATCATGCTTTTTTTCCCCCTTGCTTTCACTTTTTTCCTAGGCCTTTTTTTTTTTCTCTTTTTTCTTTTTCTTGAAATAACACACATGTGCATTATGCACAGGGTTCACACTAGTAAAAGAAAAACCTTGTAAATAAAAATCAAGGATGGGAACCCATCCATCAAAAGTACAAAGCAAATGAAAACACAAGTAGACACAACCCAAAGAAAAAAACAAAAGTTAACAATCAACAAAAATTAATTAAAGACCTTATGCAAAGAGGATTCATGACTACGAAATGACAATCAACAATAACAAAGAAAACTTAAGATGAAAGAGTTATCATCTACCACAAATTGGCTAGTGACAAAGGTGCACTAATTATGATGTGTGGAAAAGATGAAGAACCTTGACCAAGTGTAACAACCCATTGAAGAATTGCTATGGCTTGCACACGTTACAAGACTATGAACATGCGTTGTCAATAGTAAGAAACAAGCATTGAGGGGATTAATGAAAATCGTTAATGACACGCGATAATGATTTGTGTACAAATAATAAAAAGTGAATCAAAACAAGAATGGAAACACCCATACATATCAATAGTGAGGAAAATGAAATCATCATTTGGTATTCATTTAGCATATGATTGTGTTTTTTCTTGAATAGCCATCATTGTTACATGTATTATCGTCATCAATGTTCATTGCACCATATCTATGCGAGTCAAGTTAATAATGACAACGTCCATCAAAGTTTAAAAGTAGTTTATAGTGATAATGATATCCAGTCAACATCGAGTGTGGCAAGGGAAAAGGTGGGAGACCTCCCTTTGAACATGTGTTCCATTTTCCAAAACAATAGTTGTAACAATATCTCGAAGTGTATTATGAGTTATTATATGTTCACTCTTGCAAGGGCACTAAAACAGATGAGTATTTAGATTATTAATGGTATGATCACAATAAAATTGTGAAAGATGGGTAACCATAGGTTGTGGCAAGTTAAGACAAGTACGTAATGCTACAAGGAAATGGGTTGAGGATAAATGAAATGTAGGTGTGGTGAAACGAACTAATAACCAAGCGCCTACCCTTGGACCTGCATGACGCACTCCCAACTCCTTGAAGGATTCAAATGTGAGTCTAAGTAGAAGACAACGGAAGAGGAAGGAGTCAGGGCACGCTCCCTAGTTCACAAAACTTTGAGGGGTAGAAAGGCATGTTGGAGCTCTGGGATAGGACTAAGAAGAATTGACAAGTTTCATTCACTCACACAGGCCTGGCCACGGAGCCTACATCTAAATGGTTTTTCTCTCCCGGGACTCCCGAGTGGGAATCTCGAAATTGCGTCGGTTGGGACTCTCGCGACTTTGGAGCCCCATAGCTTTAAAAATAGACCTCGTATCAAGATGTAGTCTAAAGCAAAGTTGTAGCCCTCGTCGAGAGCTTTCCAACGGTATGTTGCATGCTCTCTACAACTAAGTAAATTGGGTCGATTCCCCACTTTTTCTGGTTGGGAGTCAAATTGGTAATTTGATTCTCGGCCCTTCTTTTGGCCATAACTTATGTTTCAAATATCCAAATGAGCGGTGCAAACCCATTTTAAACATCTATGTTCCAAGAGCTTTCCAATGATATAAAGAATGCCACAAGCCATTGAATTTTGACCCCTGAAATTGCTCTCTAAAATTTTGAGAAATCTCCTAAAGTGGGAGTTGCCTTGGGAGTGTGAGGGTTCACTTTCTCATACTCCCTCACACTTTCTTACATTCCCAAGAGTATGTGATGTGACTTTCGAGCTTCTTCTCGGCTCGCACCTTTGCGACCTCTTTGCTTTGATTCTCAGGCTTCTTTTTGGCCCGCAACCTTGTAACCCCTTTGCCTTAGTTGCGAGCTCAAAACTAGGGTTGTGACACTACACATGAGCATAAATGTGCTCACATGATATTTAAAGAGCATCTATTAAAAACAAGACAAACTCCTACTCATGTATGCAATCTGCCAAAAAAACCTACAACTAGGGGTAAAATTGGACCATTAAACTTTTAAAGGGTGGGATTTGAGAGTGGACAACCTAGGGTAATAGGGCTCAAGTATTTGGTAGTGCCATTTGGAATGGGAAAATGCAAGTCTCAACATGTGTTATTTCATCTAGAAGAATAGGGTAATTATCTTATTGGAAATGAGTAACAATTGCAAGAACGATTAATGTCCAACATCTCAAAAATGCAGGGGCAACAATTTAAATTATAAAAAGGAAGTTGAGCCCATTTAGAGAAGTAGGAAAAATGCCCTGATGACAAGCTAGGTGATCAATAGAACCACCAAAAGATCTTGCACCAAGTAATTTTTCCAACAAAGCTGTGGTACAAATATTGAATTTAGTGTAATGTTACAAAATACTTAGAAATGGAAACATCATACAAAGGAAGTAACCATGGCGTTGGGCATAACATAATGAAAGCATTGCAAAAGTTGTTTGAAGATCTATAAGCATAAGGAGATTAAATATCATCCCAAAATCTTCATGAAAATTTTTAACCACAAATGACTCAATGAATGATCTAGATTCCATTGATGTACCCAAAATATAAAACCTAAATCGAAGGAAAAAAGTTAGGAGGAAGTGATATAAAGTGGTCCAACCTTTGTGTCCAAACCAAGCTACACATTTCGTTGGTTGCACTAAAAGCCTTAATGCTGAAAACTGTTATTGTAATTGTAAAAAAATAGGAACCACATTTGATGCGGGACCTACTATATGCATATCATTTGCCAACAAAGGGAAAACACAAATAGGGTGGGCTACTATTATAGGGCAAAGAACATGAAGATAAATCAAAACAAACAACACCCCTCCCAATAGATGTCACGGATGTAAACGTTATGGAATTCATTCATTTAAATGTTCATCCATGTACCTAACTTTTAATTTAATTTCAGTACACTCTTAGTTAACTTCCAGTTAAGTTTTAATTCATTTTCACTTAATTCATAATTCATTTTTAGTTGACTTTTACTTAACTCTCATTAAATTTTAATTAAGTCATAGTTAATTTTTAATTAAGTTTTATTAACTTTAATTAATTCCCAATTGATTCATAATTAAGTTTGAGTTAATTTTCAATTAACTCATAGTTGACTTTTAATTAGGAAAGTTTTCAAAAAGTTTCCTTGGAAGCTTCCTCAAAAGGGTATAAATAAAAGTAGGACCTTTCATTTTTTTTAGTTTGTTCAACATTAGTCTTAAACATAATCTTGCACCATAACTTTATCATGTTCTTTCCATATTTATGTTTGCATATGTTAGCATAATAAAAATTTGTTTTCATGTTTGTTTTGCACATTTCATGTTCTTCTTTTTAGTTTTTATGTTTTTGTTTTTTAATCGCATAGTCTAGTTTTGTTCCTTATTCCAAAGTTAAATTTAAACCTTTCCTTTAATCTTTTATTCTTGTGAATCTTCATGTCCTTGACAATGGGTTCCCTATCATGTACTTGACTTTAATGAAATGATTATGAAAATTTCAAGAAGCTTGAGAAAAATACAATGAAAATAGGTGTCCATAAAATCGTTAAACAAATGAGAAAAGTTGATCCAAAGAACCAAATGAAAACCACAACTCCTGAAAAATAAAAAATCATAAACTAAAAAAGTGTTGTCTATCATAAATTAATTAACCACATAGGGGCGGTGGTTGCAATCTGTGGAAGCGATGCAAAACTTCTCCAAATATCTCAGCACATTGAAAAATCGCAATGACCTACACATGCAAAAAACTATGGACACATGCTATCAATAATAAAAAATAAGTACAGTGGGAACTAAGAGGTAAGCCAATGATGAGCTATAACAGCCTGAGCGCAAGAAATAAAAAAGGGGTTAAAATACAACTCATCCTGTTATTTTCGCCACGATATCATGTGGATATCGTAAGCACAAAATTTTAAATAAAAATCCTACCCCCTTGACAGTGGGCTTTACTAGAATCAGACTCACTCAGGCAAGTTAGAGCAAAGTGTGCGCTTTTATTCCAGGAAAGCCCACACCCTCAGCCTTCACCCACAACATTTGTTGAAGTTCACAGGTGTGTTCTATTTGTTGCTCTTCTTAGAAAAAAGAGGCTTTGCATTGGTGTGAGGATTAGGGTACAATTTTGCTGGGAACAGATTATGGGTTAGTGATAGCTAGAGATTTTAGCTATTATAGTACAAGGACAGGTTCAACACATGGCCTCTCCAATAATTAATTAATTTTGAAGATGTCATGTTGAGAATTAAGATATTCCTGAAATTCTCAACAGATTCTTTATTTTCCTTCACAAAACTTTGTACTTTGAGGCTTGGCAGCTTTCAAGGTATTGTGTGGTATACAATGATGTATGCTACTTTTCTTTCTTTTGGGATAAAAGCATAAAACTTCTCATAATTTTTGCAAATATCAAATACATGTATAGTTTCAATTGCATGAACATACATAAGATTATATACATGTGAGTTTAAGGGGCCCCACATCGGCAGGACTCAAAACTCTCTATTCTGTGGGAGAAGTCCTCTAAAGAACAATGGCAAAGTAGTTGTAAGCTTAGTAGAATTAAGGGGAGGAACAAGGGACCAAGTGGTTAGGCACATGGTGTAGCCGAAGGGACCTCCTCCATGTAAAGAACAGAATTTTTTTCCCTTACAGTGCCCAGATCTGGTCAATGGCATCATATATTGATTGCGAAGATCTGAAAGTTACTGGTGCGGCATTCAGGGTGCCCATTTCTGCTTTCCCATGATTTATTTGTTACTATTGATTCAAGGTACTGAATTTTGCCCTGTCATTGTGAATTTGAAAGAAATTGGAAAATTCCTGAGATCTTTACTTGCCTTTTTATTTTGCGATTTCTGGCTGCGATATTCTGCAGGTGAAATCACATACAGTAGTACCTTGGCCATTTCAACTCATGTCTGTTGAATAATTAATTAATTTTGAAAAATTCATTTCAACAAATGAAATATTCCTAAATATTCACTATATTCCTTCACAATATTTTTTGATTTGAAAGGAATAATTTTTGAAAATTTCAACATTTTTGAAAATAATATAATTAGTGTTGAATTGGCCAAGGTACTAAAGTATCAGGGGCACAAAGCAGGTTTTTTGTTTTGCAATTTTGTGATGTAAGTGGGTTGCTGATCATCCACATTAGGACTTAAGGCAATTTTGGCTACAGTACAGATCTTACAGGAAAGTCTAATCTTTTTGGAACCCCATTATATTTTGGCAACATGCTAGAAGCTATGATCTAAATCTGGCAATTTTAATTATTATTCCTCCGAATATGGCAACTTTGAGCCATTTTTTCCCTCAAAAAATGCTTTGCAGGATTCACATTGCCTTCCGTTTTGTCATCAAGTGACAAATTTGTTCCTAAAAACAAATGCTGGCACAAAGCTTCAGAAATAGTTAGAAAAAGTGCAGTAAATGGAGTTTTACCATTGCTAAGCCACAAAACATTTTTTTGTGCTGAAGAAATCAACAATAAATTGATAAAAAGAGACACAGACGTAAACCGGAGTCCTAAAAAAACAGTAATGAGAAGAAAAAGATCAAATAAATTGTGGTCTTACAAGTTTTGCACTGGGTCAAATAACTCATAATGTAACATCCCTCGCCCTAGGGATTTTAGGAGAGATGCCCTAACACACCAATTTCAAGATTTAGAAAGCCCTCAAAATGACCAAAGAGTTCTTTCCAAGGTCTTCATCTCTAGGGGAAGGCCTCCTTCACAGGGCCTCCCCTATTATAAAGCCCATTGGTGGGGTACATACCCAAAATGCGAGGCTGGACTCGGCTACTGCCTCATCCCAGGCCTCTTATTTTGAGAATGCCCCTACTACCTTAGAGCATCTCCACTGGTGCTCAGTATGTCACTCTGGATAATAGAATTAAATGTCTAAGTTTAGCTGTTTTTTATTGGCAACCCCGCCAATAGAACTGTAACTACATGTATGTGGGGACTACTAATAGCAAACCACCTGGACCAATCATTATGACCGACCAATGAGAAATACTTTGCTGCAGTTAGGTCCAATTTATTACACTCTTTTTTGGAGATGCACAACTATGTTGTGCCTTTCACCAGCCACGGCAAGCTGCACGAATTTGATGGAGAAAAACCAATTTCCTAAGCTAAACTGGCACATTTTGCCTTTCCTGCAATAAATTTTACTGTCTGGAGTCACATACTGAGCACCGTTGGAGATGCTCGTAGGGTTTACCCTACACAAAAAAAGTCAGTTGTGAGAACCAAGGCCATCTTCATCACAGCCCTAGACAACAACAATCTTACACGAAAAAGTTGTAGGCCAGTAAATCTCACAAGTTAAATGCAATGCAAACTGCCTATTCCATCGTGGAAGGTGGCCTCTGGAACAGGGTGTTTTTTTTTAATTTCATGAGGTAGGGGGACTAGCGATCCTCAGCAAGAGGACTTGGCGAAATCTGGCTAGATGTCAGAGAAAAGTAGAAATTTATTGAATCCCTGCTATGTACTAATAAGTTGCAAGAACCTTTAGTCTAAAAATGACCATTTGAACCCTTTTTAAATGTGGCAAATTTGGGGGAATTTTTCCCCAGAAAATCATTTGTAGAGGTCTGTAGGCTTCTTTTTTTTACTGGTAGCCAACTGGCGAAATTTTGCCAAGAAAAAACATGTTGCTCTAGAAGGTGTGGGTAAAGCCTTATGGTGGGGGTATTCTCAAAATAAAGGGCCTAGAACAAGGTGATAGCTGAGTCTGGTCCTGCATTTTGGGAATGTCCCCCACCTATGGGCTAAACCTATTGTAAAGCACCAGGCAAAATTTATCATGAACCAGACCTATGTAGATCACAAGGCATATGAATGAGGGGGGGAGGGGGGGGTGGGGATTTTATGTCTACTCCTCAATAGTGGGATGGTTCTTACACCTATAAGTAGGCATAATTTCCCATCCATCCTTGAGGAGTAGGCATAATATCCCTCCCGATTTCTAGGAGGGAAATTGATGGATATAAGGCAGCCTCCACATACACTGCAAATTTTCTAGTGACATGCCTTGCAACTGCATTAGGAAATGATGGTCAAGCTTTTTGGAATGGTTGAATTTGAGGTTGTTAATATAAACTGATAAACTATAGACCACGTACCAAAATCATTTGTAGCCTTGTGCTCAGTGTTTTTTTTGTTTTCATATTTGTCATGTCCAAAAGTTTATGAATTTTGACCCCAAAATAGAAAAATTCGACGAAAGTACACTAGAAAAACACATTTTCCTCAATTTCCTGGATTGTTTTGCTGAAAGAAAACAAAACTTCACTCCAAAAAAAATACTGCTCAAGTACCTTTATTAAGCCCTTGACCATTGGATCACATCATGCTAATTCAGTCTACACTGGCCTAAGTGGCCAATGAAATGTGAATAGATGAAAGGTTATATGGAATCCTCAATGATTGGAAATGGATAATTTAAATGGAGGATGCAAGCCCCAGGCCATGGAAATGCAAATGGATGAAAAGTTGATATGGAATCCTCAGTGGTTGGAAATGGATAATTTACATAAAAGGTGCAAGCCTAAAAGATCAAGCAAATGCAAATGGATGAAAAGTTGACATGTAATCTTGCATGTTTGGAAATGGATAATATGCACCAAGCCCATCTCAAAAAGGTTCCATCTTCTCAAAGAGGTAGGCTTGATGTGAAGTTCAATAAATCTAGAGCTTTTCTTTTGTGAGAATATCACATTTTTTCACCTCTGGAATCAACCATTTGATCTAAGTTTTTCTTTTGACAAAATATCATTTTTTGGCCTCTGAAATCGTTGCGAACTCAATGGGTTGAGCTTGTAACTATTGACCCCCAAGCAATGCATTATTTCAAGCGTCCATGTAACATTTTTAGCATCCACCTTCAACCTTTAATCCATCATTTGCCTTGATAATTGCAAGGGGTAGGTTTGATAATGAAATTTCTTCACCAGCCAAAATTTGGTTTCTTGTAGAAGTGTTGCCTTCACATTATAAGCAATATTGTAGGCATCAATTGGTGGTTTGTGTTTTGTTGCATCTGAAATTGGATTTATGGTTCATGTGCAAATGTGGTCATTGTTGCATTGCTAGGTTCTAGCAATTCCTTGAATCTTGGTTTTTCAATTTTCTAATGTTGAAAAATTCTACTTGTTCGAGTTGTATGTAGCACCATAATTTCCAACTTCTGGTTTGTGTTTTTTGTCATCCTAAAATTGGTTCATGTTTGTCTTTTCATTCTTGTGTGGCTAAATTTCAAATTTTTGGTGTTCAACATTATGGATTTTGGTTGGGACTAAAGCAATTTGATATATTCCCTCGAGAATTGTAAAGGATGGAAACACCTTTTAAACCCTTGACAAATTTCATGAAGGTTGTGCAACTTCAACATGTCAAAACACTTGGTTGCATGAAGGGTATTCAAAGAATGGCTCAAACATGAAACCTTATTTCAAATAGAATAACAACAATTCTTTAAAATATAAAAACACCTGAAAAGTAATTAAACCTTGATTTCATGTTTGTCAAATTATTGTTTGAGTTTATCAATAAGTTTTGATAAAGAAACGAAACATTGTAAAAGATATATACACAACCTTCTAGATATTTTCAAATATATTCAAATTTTTTATCACAAAAAGGAAATGCCATGAATGAAATAGCAATTTAGGCATCTCATTTGTTAATATGTTCATTCATTTCCCAAGATAAAAGGGAAAAAAATGGAAAAAAGTGGAGAAAAAGGGAGGGAGGGGGCATAGGGTGCATGAATAGAAGAGCCAAATTTATGTAAACCATGCCTTTGAGATATTTATTACAATATGTAGATTGAAACATTTTTTCCCTTGCCATGTCCAAAAAACTTTTATGCATGTGCAATGTCAATTTGTGACGAACCAATTACCTGGGAGCTTCACATGATTCATACGTGAATGTTTTATCAACTTTGCATGGCCTCAAATGTTCTTGTGAAATCAAGATTTAATTACTGGAAATGGAGAAAAAGGCTATTGAGAATGTGCACCAAAAAAGGAAATATTTGTTAATCAATTTCACCTTGTATTCCTTTACCAAACACGTCAACTTGTTTTTTCAAAATGTAACAAGAGTTTTGCATATGATTACAAATTTGTGAATTGATAATGTACATACCTTGCAAAACTAATACCAAAAGACAAAAATCTAAATACTAGGTTACAAAGCAAGAATGTAAATTAAATGTATGCATTATGTGCATATAATTAACTTAGTAAATATCCTCACTACCATGGTTAATGAGAAAAATGTTACAATCCAAAAACTTTTAAAAGATACCATAGTGGGGAAATGGGACCAAAGAATTCTACTTTGACACAAAAAGTTATACAATGGTTTTTTTACACCCCCTTTCACTTTCATGGAGCTTGGCCTTCTTCTAGTTTTAGTTATGACTTGTTTATGCTGGTCTCCATGGTCTACAATAGAGAATATTGAAATATGGTAACCTTTGAATGACAATACATTTCATGTAAGGATTTTTTAATTTTAAAAGTTCAAATGTCAAATGGCTTGTATTGTGAAGTTGTTGATGGTTTGACTATATGGCAATCTCTCTTCTTAACATTAATGATGCTTGTGGTTTTCTTCCACAAATTGTTTGGTTTTATGGTTAGCTTCTTTGGACAATTTTTTTTAATAATTAGTTTTAACATTAAATCTACATGTTTCCCCCTCTAGATCCAATAGTTATCTCAAGTCCATTACTCCTCTCATCGAATTTTTTATGGTGAGTCCTGATAGAGCCCTCCTTCCATTGTCAAACCAAAATTGTGAGAAACCATCAAGCTAGCTCAAGTTCCCATTGTTTCCTTTCTTGATGAAGAATGATGATGAAATAATGAAGAATGTTCACGATCCTCATTTGAAAATTACTATGCAAGAACTTGTTTTACAAAATGTTTTTTTACATATGTTTCCATTAGCTTTAGCTATTATATTCTCTATTTTGTACCTTACTAGAAGAAGAAAAGGCCTAGTAGGTAATCATTATGATTTATATACTCATAGTTTGCGCCTTGATATCTTTTTCTTGACTTTTGATTTGTTGAATATTATAGACCAAGAGCTTCTTGAAACAAATAAAACAATTATTATCATAAGGGCTCTGTAAATATGTATATTATTTTATCATTGCTAGGAATGTGATTCAATTCTATTTCACCAATTAGGAGTTTTTCATTGATGAAATGATAATGCATTTCAATGTGCTTTATGAATGCATGGAAAATAAGGTTATTAATAATTTTTTTGCTACTAGAACTATCACAGCAAATTTGTGTAACCTCCCTTATGATAAATCCTAGTTATCTAATCAGGCTTTGTAGCCACAAGGATTCTTCTATATTTTCAATAATTGTTTGATATTCACCTGATGTTGATGAAAATGTTAATGTTGGTTGCTTCTTAGTTGGCCAAGTAATGGTTAATTCATAGAGTTGGAACATATATTTAATTGTTGATCCTCTACTATTCTAGTCCCTAGCCCAACTTGCATTTACAAAGCCTTCCAATTTGATTTCTCCTATTAAAATAAACATGAGGTCAAAGTCAATTGTGCCTTGAAGGTATTTGAAAATTATTTGACAACTTCCATATGTGGGTTCTATGAGGCAACCATATATTTATTAATCATTCCCATAGTCCAAGAAATGTCTAGCCATGTGTTGGTAAGGTAAATTAACTTCCCCACCATTCATTGGTACAAAACAATGTTTTCCTTTTCTTCACACATTGTTGTGTGTTACTATGTCAGTGCCTACAACTATATGTCAATGTCATCATAAATACAAAATATAATATAAACATACTTTAAATGATACACCATGTTCAAAATCAAAATTGTCATTCACTTGCAATGAAAATAGGAATTGAAGCCCAACACTTTCACACACAAAAATGCAAAAACTAACATTATGCACAAAACCCATAGAAACTTGCATACAATAGTAGAATGTGTGGGAATCTCAAATCACCAAAAGTGATTTGAGGTCACACAAATGGATTATATCCCATCCATAGAATATTTTGAACCATATTCACACTTGAACTAGTTTGAGATAAAAATCCAAACACTTAAACGAACCCAATTTATCCTTAACTAATTAGAACCTAATCAAACAACTAAAACACCTAACAACATATCAATTGAAATACCATGGCCCATTCTCATTCATCTACATTGGGTTTCTCCATATTAGATGAATTGGAACCCCAAATCATATTAATCCATAAATGCATGACAACTTGGAACACTCAAGAATGTCGATAAGGTTACTCATGGAAGGCCAACGTTATTGACCACATTTAAAGGTGGTTGGTCGTTATGATGTTTCATACATGAATGGCATCCTAAATTCAATATGTCATCCACCAAACATGTGGGTGATTTAGGGATGAGTTGATATGTTCACTAGATCACCTTCAATGATGTTAAATTAATCTACAACCAATGGAATTGATGTGCTCATGAACCAACTATTACAACTTCCACTTAGATTAGTTCACCAATGCAAGCCTAAACTAGTGCCATTCAACTAAAACAATTGGCTGAAAATATCCCAATGGTGGGACATTTTTTAGCATGTATGCACATGGTCGCATCTACATGGTTTGCAAATGCTACAACACATGAATCAATGCCCAAAATAGTCTTGATCATATAAGGTGTGAAATTTTTTGACCTATGTCAACGTATGAAAGACCCTAACACAACCATTCTAAAATAATCAAATAGACTAATAACCCAATCCTATTTAAATCTTGCGCCCTTAACAAATGTGATGTTGCTTGGTAAGGAATGTTGGCAACCTTGAACAACTAATGTTGACAACAAAATGGGATGTTGTTGTTCCAACATCATAACATGACACTTGAAAACTTGCTTAGCTTGTGGATCCCACTCCACATAGTGGTACCACCATAGTTGGATCCCTAACTGCAACATAATGGCTAGATTGGAATTTATGCCTCTAAACAATTTTAGTAAGCATATCCCATTCTTGGGCAATGAGCATATCGCACTAAATAACCATGGTGTCTAATGGGCTCAATCCTAATGGCCCATTATCAACAATCATGAATGTTTATGAACTTAATGGCAACAAAGTGTGCCAAGCTTGATGAATAAAATGGTTGGCCAATGCTTGTAGCTCAATCAATGTGCCCCATGGTGGGCTAAGATTGAATGTGAAAATTTGAATGAATGACATCTCTTGTGGTCTTGAGACATAAAATGACCAATTGTCCTCAGTGTAGTGAGATGTAGAGTATCTTCAAGGACAAAGGGGGTAAGATTGTAGAAAAAAACTAGTAATGTAATTGAAAGTACCCCTAGCTTCGGTCAACATGGTGGATGTAAATGTAACCATTACAAAAAGAACAGCTACAAAGGTACATGCATTTAAAAAACAGGAGCCATGAAAAAACAAGAGTATTGGGTGGAGGAAGAACGGTTGTGAAAATCATTTGTTGACACAATTCAATAGATGTAAATAGTTAATCCACTACTAGAATCAACCCCCAAGCCAACTGTAGAATGGAGTTTTAGTTGGGCATGATTGCCTGATGTTGTAAGACCAATATAACTAATGAAACCACAGGAGATAACATCATTTCCACATAAGCTGGTACTGGTGGAAGAAATTTTTTTAAATTAAAAAAAATGATAAAAATCAATTATATGTTGAAATTGGGGCAATTGTTGAAGATTACACTTGAACTCAAGAAATATTTCTAACAGAATTTGAAACCAGAAAAACCATAAAAGAGTTTAAATTTCGTTTTGGACAAACCTATGATTTCTCCTCCTGAAACCGCTGCAGTGGCTATTGACAATCACATGACAAGTATCCAAGTACAAGTGGAGAAAAATATTATTGAAAATGCGCTCCTAAATGGGGGCTTTTGAATAAACATAATTGTGAAATAAGTGTGCAACAAGTGAGGGTATAAACCAAAACTTGCACCATATAATCTATGGATGGCAAACCAAACCACTACAAAACCAATAAGGTTGATCTGAGATTTACAAATATTTGTTCATGGTATTGCTTACCTTGCAACTTTTATTATATTACAGAATATTGTAATGGACTCCAGCTACTCTGCAATGTTTGTAAGGCCATAGTTACCAAATGCACACATAGCACATGAATCGAGTTAGAATATGTTCATGATACAGGGGAATGAAACATTTAGGACCACAGTTAGGACCATTACTGGGGAATAAACATATGAGAAATAATGTAAAACGATATGAGATATTGTTGTGTTATGATTTTTAGAACGGCATAATGGATGAGGAAGAAGATGTTATGTTTCATATACTGGCATGTTTAACGCAGTGTCCTCCAAAGCACTTTGCTTCATGTTATGAAGAAGATGTATGAAAAACACTTTCCTTCATAAAGAGAAAACCTTTTCACTCCAAAAGCTCCCACTATACTCTCCCAAGTGTCACATCCAACACCTAACCCTAATTTTCAACCTCTTTCACAACAGGACAACTTCTCCATATTGTTCAGGTTCCTAGTACCTACTCATTTGTGGTCACAAAGTCGCATGTTCACAAGAGTTGCGGTTAGAGCTCCTCTACCGACCTGAATTCACAACGACGCGCATCTCCGTGCGTCTTTAGCCATGTTCCCTTTCTGCTCAATCAACAATGCCCCAAAATTGCTCGAATGTGTCTAGAATGCGATGTAGGTAAGCAAATAGCAACAACAAACCCCAAAGCATCGTGAGCTTTCGCAGCGTTGGCAAGCTCCCTCGGTCGTACGCCCTCTTCCACAATTTGCAGACAACTACACACACACACACACACACACACACACACAAAGATGGAATTTTGACAACAATGTGCGTGCTCAAGACGGATAGATTTGTGACGCCTGATTGCAACTAGGATCAATTCGCCGAGATGGTCATGATCTATGGTCGTTTCTATGGCGAATTGGCTGGATTTGAAACCGTGAAATCCGTGCTTTCCCATCGACGACTTGCATGGGTCGTGGCGGAGCACCCCCCCGCCTGACACACACACACTTGTAGTTTCCTCTAATCCTCCTCGTTTTGTCAAAATGACGACGATCATTCCGCTACAAAGACAAGCAATGAGGAAAAGAGAGGAAAGATCTTGACTTTTCTGATTTCAAAGTGGGAGAGAATCATGGGAAACAAATTTGGGGAAGCAGACGATGCTGCATATGTGGACAAGCTTGTGGGCAAGGTGCTGGTGCAAGCTTGTGCTGCAGTAACGCTCGCAAGACCCATGGACCCTGTGGAGTTTTTGAGCGAGTGGCTGCACAAACATTGCGACAATGCCTGCATTCTAAAGGACAATGCCCGCGAGAAGGCCCGCAAGTTCAACAAGGAAAATGAACGAGAGTATGAACTAAATCGGAAGGCCAATGCCGATGCATTGTGGCGAACCGAGCAGCAGGCGTGCGTGAACCACATGAAGACTATCACTGACGATCCATACTTGTTGTGGGACACTTGTTTGAAATCCGTTTGCGCTTTCACAGGTAAGTAGGCTTGCGAAGCCGTTGTCAGACTCGATTCTCGCATCAAGAGAATTTCTCTTTTCTGTGGTTTGAGAGAAAGGATGATTCTCGATGTTTGTTGGAGAGTGTTTTGCTGATCACACCGTCTTCTTCTGTGGCACTATGTTTTAGGCAGTGAGGCAGCTTATGTGGCTGTAGTAATCAACAAGATATGGGAACCAAAGCCAGAAAAGAAGAAGGCAGAGGGTGAGGAGGAGGGAGAGGAAGGTGAAGAGGAAGAAGGTAACGAGAAAGATGTACTTTGGCTTTCCCATTTTCTCAAGGATCTGGTCTACCGTTTTGTTTGGAACTTTGCTCCAGAGTGCTACTATTATTGCAGGACGTATAAGGTTCATGTTGCATGACATCGATGCTCTTCAATGCCTTGATTTTGCGAAAAAAAATTGACGTACAGAGCCAGCCCAGGAAGAAGATGAGGAAGGAGAAGAAGGCGAGGACAAAGTATTGGGATCAGATGATTCCAGCGTGGACAATGATGAAGATGTTGAGGAGAAGGATGAACCAGAAGAGGATGCTGAAGGAGAAGAAGAGGGAGAGCAGGAGGCTGACCCTGAAGAGGAAGAGGAAGAAGGCGAAGAGGGAAAAGATAAGAAACCCAAGGGGGAATCTACAGAAGATGCAGCTCCCAAGCCTCCTAAACCTCCAAAAGCACCAAAACCCTTGAACTACAAGAGAAAGAAACTACTCTATGTTGCAGCTACAAGACCAGCCAACACACATATGCTCAATAGACAGCTTGACATCAAGAAGGTAAACAGAGTCAGTCACCTGTGTTTTTCTGCACAAAACCATTCAGGTATTGGATCGTGCTCTCAGACCATTGAGATCAAACATTGGGAGCACAAGTAATAAACCTCTAGATGTTGATGAACAAGGACCTTGTTGAAGAATGTCCTCTTTTATCTGTCTACAAGCAAAACAATCTCAGTTCCTGGATGCCATTTTCCAGAAAGTAGGAGACAAGTACTCAAGGATATGGAAGGCTTATATGTTTGGTGGGGGAAGCAGGGACCTGTGACATTCGCTGTTCTTCTTGAAGGGCTTCCAGAGCTCCACATCCCAAACGTATTGTACAAAGAAGGTACCACATCTGAACATCTTCTACAAGAGCTTGACAAATTGACCTTGAAATTGACCCAGTTCAAGACTTGAAGGCAGATGACAGAAATGGTCAATTTGTGAATTTGCAGGTTATCAGTGACTCAAATGATAAAGCTTCTCATGTTTCAGGCCTGTTGATTGGAAATAACACAGGTGTTCATTTCTTTGGAGGAATTCCAAGAGTTGGGGCCTACTTTGTAGTGCCAATCACAGTTGAGTTCACTGCAAAGAAGTATCTGAAGGAAGAATTCAAAGATAGGCCACCAGAATGGTTTGCGCAAGTGCGCCAGTATGTACCACCCTACAGATTGACTGGATTTTTGTATTTTTTTTCCAAGTTGACAAATCAGGATCAATTTGTTGGTCTTCACAAAGATATTGCAAGAGTGATCCAGTATTGTATGGGTCTGATCTATGGTTGCAGAAAGCAGGTAATTGCACTTCTGTGCGTTGATACACTAAAAACAGAGCATGTTGGGACTGGTAAGGCATTTGAGCCAATAGAGACAGAGTTCATGGCTGCTTGTGGAGCTGCAGTGAGTACTGCTCTGGACATGAACAACAAAGAAATTTCAAAAGACCAAAATGCGGGGACTGTAATGGAAAAGTACAAGGAGAAGCTCAAGGAGATAAAGGTAGCCAGAAAGGCACAACTGGATCAAGAAAAAGCTGATGCTATAGCAGCCAAGAAAGCAAAAGAGAAAGAGGGTAGAAGGAAACAGTTTGAAGAGGCACATAAAGCATGGACAGAACGACAAACTGCAAAGGCTGAAGCTAAGAAGAAAAAAGATGAAGAAATGAAAGCTAAGAAAAAAGCTGGGGAGGAGATCGAGGTAAGCTCGACAACTTATGAGGGGCATAGAAGAATTATGCATTGGCTATAACATTGACTTGTAGCAAGTAACGTTTAATAATCATAGGACATAACAGGCCTTGGTGAGAATTGGTCATTACAAACAATCTCCAAACTTGATGACCTTGATTTCAGTTCTGCTCCAGTGCTGTTGTCTCCAACGGGTCCCCACAGAAAGCAGTGGTGTCTTACTGCATTTGAGGTGAAAATATATTGCCTACAATAAGCAACAGAAATCTCTCTTGCTATGGAGACAGGAGGAGGAGGCAGAAGAGGAAGAGGAGGATCCAGAACCTGTGCCTGAAGAAGAGCCTCCAGAGGAAGAAGCGGATGAGGAAGAGGCATCAGCAGATGAGGCAGGAGAGGAGGCTGGAGAGGGAGATGAGGATGGGGAAGTGGAAGAAAAGCCTGTAGATCCTGGAATTGATGATGCAGAGCTTGAACCAAATCCTTTGGAAGGCATTGAAAAGCTAAAAGGAGAAGGAGAAGGAGAAGAGGAGGAGGAGGAGGAGGAGGAAGCAGGGGAACCAGAAGAGGAAGAACTGGAGGAGGAAGAACCAGAGGAGGAAGAGGAGCCTGAACCTCCAGAGGAAGAAGAGGGAGCTGTAGAGTCTGGGGAAGCAGGGGCAACAGAGGAAGGAGCAGAGAAAGCAGTGGAGTTGGAGGATGTAAGAAAATTAAAGGAAAAGAAAGCTGAGAATGCAAAGAAAGCAAAGGAGACGAAGAAGCAGATAAAAGACTTGAAAAAGTTGCTGAAAGGGTTTGACAAGGTGAAAATGAAAACCACATTGGACTTAGAGAAGGTGGGCAAAGAGGCCGAAAAATACGAGAAAGCATTGCAAATAGCAGATGGGGTTGTGAAGTACTTGAAGCTATTGCTGGGCAATGTTTACTCCCTTCTTGTGGAAAACAAGGTACTAAGCCTGTATAGAGATCTGGTTCAAACTTTGATTTAGTCCTTCTCATTCTCATTGTGTAGCAGTCCACAAATATTACTGTGTCAGAGCTCTGTCTACAGACATGAAAATCAATGGTACCACTACTGGTTTGTTAATTCAAGTTGTCAAGTTTGTCGAGCTTCTGACTCCTCAATGATCAAATTGTGGGATCTATGTCAGGATGCAGAAGTTAAACGTATTAAGCGTTGGCCCTACCCAAATAGACATGTACATCGTGTTCTCAAGGCAAGAATTTCACTCCAACTTTTGCAAGATCCTCTATTTTTGTTCATGTGATCTTACTCCATTGCAAATGAGTACAGATTGCAGAATGGGATATATATGATGCTTTTGAACTGGTCTTTTCGCTCATTGCAACATGTTAATAAGACTTCATGGATAGTACATTGGATGTTAAAAGTGAGAGCTATTGCTTTGTTCAGGCAATGCTTTACCTTCTTGGTCACAATAAGTTAGCTATTGACGACTGGATTTCGGCTCGAAAACTCTTCAATCAAGACTTGATCAGCATAGTAAGCTCCTTGCTTTACATTCACAGAATTTAGATGGACCTCTTGATGAGTTAACCTTGATTTCAATGATCAATCTGCAACCGAACTTGCAGATTCACAATTTAAATGTGCAGGTGCTGAAAGAGTATGATCCACTCAAGGCACCTGATCCAGTCATGTGGAAGTCTGCTGACTCATACCTTGCTGTACGTATCTTCCTACTTGTTTTCCTTCAGCACATAGCTCAAAGCTTGAATGTAAAGTCCCCAATAGGTAGAACTAGTGTAGTTGCTGGATTTGAGATAATGATGTTTTTGATGGTGATTTGTTTCAGGGAATCAAGGAAGCAAAGCTGGCAGAACAAGCCCCAATTGGTTTTGTAAGTCTCCAGAAGATGACATTTCAGTGTTATGAAACTTCCAGGAGGGAAGGCATGAATGACCAGACATTCAGTGTCATGATTTGCTGCTGTCTGTTCATGACTGTTTTAATTCAGAAATCAGTTAGGCTGTATGGTAGATTTGATTGAATTTTGGGGTGGACATTGCTGCAGCTGTTACAACAATGGATGTTAGCTTGTAAGAAAGTCACAGCTGCAGGAGTCACATACCACAAAATCAAAGCTAAATTTACAGAGATTTCCAAGGTAAAGTACTTTCTTGTGCACATAATTTCACAACTGCTCCTTGAAAGAGCAGCTTTGTTTGTCATGTGTAGGCACAGAACGTGACAACGCCAATGGCCCTGCTTTGGAACCTACACATGCAAAAGAGATTTAACCAGAAATACCTGTCAATATTGTGATGTGAACTCATTAAAGACCATTTTTCATACAAAACATCTGCAGGAGTTTGCAGAAAACGAGCTTGCAAAGATTATATGCGAGGTTGAAACACAGCTGGCAACTGAGAAACTAACAAAAATGGTTGCGGATGAGGAAATAAGGCTTGCTAAGGCAAAGGCTGCAGAAGAAACAGAGGAGAAGAGGCTTGCGGATATTGCTGCAGCTGAGCTAGCAGCAAAGGAAGCAGCAGATGCTGCTGCTGCTGCCGCTGCTGAGGCTGCTGCTGAGGCTGCAGCTGCTGCTGGTGAAGAAGCACCAGCAGAAGAGACATGAAAGTATAGCAATTATTCCCCAGGGAAGCTATATACTATAGTATCTCTGTGCAACCCTTCACAACTCAAACTCTTATTGAGTGCAACCAATCAGGTTGGTTTTTACTCAATTTGCAAACTTTATTTTAAGTTTCAGATTGTAAATATATGTATATGTATGTAGGTTTCATTTTTACCTTCACAAGGCTCAAGTTTCTCCTATTGTTTGTATCACTAGATATGAGATTGCAAAGGAAACTCCACAATAGCAAAGCAACATTAGAACATGGTCAAACATGATGTTAAGAAATATGGGACCAGTTGGTAATAAATGGAACAATGGAATGCAAGGGTATGTAAGGGGATGTTGGGAATGCTAGGTTGGGTTGGGCAATGAGGATTGTAGTCCCTTTGAAAGATAATTTTCTGTAAATTTTGTGGATTGAATGACTAGAGATGTTTGTAGCACTTTCTTGGCATGCCAAGAGCATCAAGGTAAGCTCCCAATAACACAGAGAGATTCCATGTTTCTTAAAATCAGGATTCTTCTTGTTTGGCATCTTTGCCCTGTTTTTCAACATTCCTTTTGAATGCACAATGTTTCTCTCTTCTTTCAGAATTTTGATGTGAAGTTAATGATTGGACCTTAACACCCAGTTCAGTCTCGGTTGTTTACTAGTTCACAAACCTGGGTGGACATCTTTAGTTGACATGGAGATACCCTCTTTCAATACTATGCAATTCTGAAATTAAAATTTTCTAAGGTCCATTCTATCTCACAAGAACTGATAGGCATAAAGTATTATGTATTATATTCCTGCTCAAATGTTGTATGATCTGTGAATCGTACAACCTTATGGGATTTTGACCTAATGCACAATCATTCTGAATTGTTCATGTGGGTGCTTTAAGTCTTATAGAAAGCCATAAGAAAGGACATGCACAATCTAATGTTATTGTGTTTGAGAAAAATCTTCATTTTTATTAATTAAGCCTATAATGGATATCATAAATTACTGTAAATTGGCATGTAATTTAATCTTGTTGATTGTAATGAGAATCTTGCTCTGATTGGCTATCAGATCATGAGATATAAGCCATAAAATTTTACCTGAGTTCCATTACCAGCCTACTAGTTAGCAAAAGGTACCATCATTGGCTCTCATTGGGCCAGGTTATGGAATCATCAGCCCAATGAGTCCATAACCTTTCACTTCTTGATTGTAAACATCAAAGCCACTCTCTTGGTGGATGAAAAGAGGGCATCAAGGTTCTCATTATGGTCGGTTATTGGAGTGCCTCAGATAATTCTGGCAACTGGCAGCCTCTCACTAATCACCTAGTCCATAATAGTCGGTGAACATAAAACCTGGAATTTCAATAGTTAGTCCTGCAATTGTTCCCCCCTGATAGTGAACTTGTACATTCATACCTAGTTCCTAAAATTGTCAGCAAATATCAGATGTAGCTTCCCATATAAAAGGACCAGATGAGCCCTTTTGATTCAGCCAAGGGGAATGCTTCCATGGATGAATTATGCAAAGGTGACAAATTCTTTGAGCCTTTTTACTGGGAGATAGTGCTCACCCTGTCCCTGCTGGCAAGGGAGTTGGGGGCCAATACAAAATACAAGATCAGGCCCACCCAACAAAATGGGCCAAATTGTTGATGCATGTAAATTATGTGCTTGTTTTGTTTCAGTGTAGAGTAAGAAGGACCAAGAATGAGGCCATTCATGATGTCAGCATGAGGTCTGAGGTCCTTAGTCCTTACCTGGCTTAAAGAATTAGTATCATTTTGTTCTTTTAAATGGACGGCTATGATTTTATTTGGGAAGAAAGATGACACCTTAGAATAAGGTTCCTCAAAGTACCTTATGCATAAGGTGCCATCCTCTATAGGCAGAAGTTCTACTGAGGTAATGTTCCCCCCACATACAGCGTAAAAAATTCTACTGGTTCTTTATGTGTAGGCTAAAGCCCCAGGGCAGGGGCATCCCCAAAATAAGCATCCCCCAAGGCTGAAGTAGGGTTTCTTTTAAGGATTTCGTGATGTAGCCAAAGTAGTGATCATCCAGAAAATAATTTAGCCAAATTTGGCTACATAATATATATGAAGGTAGGAAAAAAAAAAGAATCCTTCTATATCCTTGGCTACCCTTTGGAAGTTATCATAAGGCTCTGGTGATTTGGATTTGGGCCATTTTTCCTTTGTATAGGTCAAAATCATATTTTTCAGGCTGAAATTTGGTGAATACTCGGCAACAAAAGAAACACCGGGCCAAAGGATGAGGGCTGGTTACTTTGGGAATGCCCTCAGCCAAGGGATTTACCTGGCATAAAAACCATCACAGTAATTTTTTTAATTTACTGTGATACCTGGTGGGTACCAGACGGGTACCCTCTGGGTACCACAGTATAAAATTAAAATTAAACTCAGTGGATATCCGTCTGGTACCCTCCAGGTATCTCAGTAAAAAGCCATTTAATGCAGGCATTTCAGAAATGAAATTCCCACCCCAAAAACGGATCGTGCCTCCTCTCAGCAGAGGAGTTATTATGCTACCCAATACACTTGGAAATTCCTGCTTGGTTTTTCAGTGTAGGGTAACATGCTTGAATTGGAGCATTCCCAAATGATGAGAAACACTGGAACCATGCAATATGGTCAGATAATTTGAATGCAAGATGATTTGAGAAAGAAAGGAGCTGGGTTTTGGACTATCACCTAAGAATTGGCCCACTTGTTTTTTCAAGGAAAAATTGTATCGTCATAAAAGGATGCAAAGTTTCTTCAGGCAGAGCTCACCCCCTTGTTTGTAGGATGCAAAATTTTATTAACCTACACATAAGTGAATTCTCTTGGCTCTGGGCAGAGCCTGCCTACAAATACCATCAAACTAGCAGACCAATTGTGCAGTCTTGGTATTAGTTCATGCAAAAGTGCAAATAATGTTACTGGATGACTGCCAGACAGGGGTGCAATGAGGTTTCCCAATGTTTGACTATCCATATGAATGTTCCCCTCAATAAACACTAAACCTGACCATGGGACACTCAGTAGATGAACCAATGTTGTTCCTTGGAACTTCAACATTGCAAAACTACAGCCGATCTTTGGGCCTCCATTTCCCAATTCCGATGCATGCACCGATGCACCTCAGCAGAGACGTCTGTTGACCGATGAACAATCGCACCAACTAGAAAGGGCTTTCTATCTTGCAAAATGTGCAGGATCACGGGTAAATTGTGCCCTACTTCATGTGACTTTTGTAATGTTTTTTTTCTGTAGGGAGATCTATAATGCAAGAGAAGAATGAGTGCTATTGGGTTTGGCATTGAATTGAGACAATGTCATTTCCAAGTCAATATGGTGTTACTGTACCCTTCAACTTTCAAGTTTGCATATCAGTTCTCAAACTGTCAGAGTTTGTCGGCCTGCGCATGATATTTTCCATACATGGTCACTAAACCTGCCTCACTCGTACAATACTTGTGACATGTTAGTGTCCCCCCACGGCATGGGATTGCATTGACCTAGGATTTGATGGCATGCAAGCACGAACAGCCGAAATTTGCTCCAACTAGTAATGCAGCTTGTGCCCGCGGGGAGGGGAGGGGCCGGGGGGAGAGGGTGTTAGAGTCTTGGGTAATGCAATGGGCTATCATGCACACAATAATTGTCCAAAAGTACTAGAACTACAGCTTAACTGGTACACCTTTGCTGAAGTGAGAGATAAAAATCAGCAGTTGAGCAGGTATGGTTAATACGAGGGTTGGGTGGGTATCAGACCCAGATATCATCTTTAAAACTCTTCTGATATCAAACTAGTGATATTCAAAATGATATCCTGATCCTCAGATCTCAAAAATATGAGATCCATTCACATTCAGTAAATATCTCGAATGGAATTTTTTAATAAATTTTTTAAAGTTTAGGTGGGATATCAAATTCTTTCTCGGATTTGGATTTCACAACTCATGGTAGGGCTAGGAGCTAAGACATTAGTTTGAGGGAAAAAAATGAAAACAGGGTTTGGAGGGCTAGGGCTTCAATTTGAGAAGAAAAAAACAGACAAACTATGTTTTGGTGGTGGCCACAGCCTCCAACCCTAAATCCAAAGGGTTGTACAAGGGGCCGGAGCTCCAATGTGGGCCCCACTCTGTTATTTTGCAATTTTTTGCTTTTTTTTTAAAACTTCTTCTTTCCCACCATGCTCTTCCTTCTCTCCCACCGCTGGTGGTCTGTACTCTTCTTTGCATTGTCGCTTCACTCTTTGGCCATACATGTGCCCTTCCTAATCGTACAACTGAACAACAACTCCATTATTATTTTCTTGCATGTATTGGGTTGCATGTTGTATGTGATAACTAATACACTTACATGGATGAGGTGAGGAGGAGCTGAATGGCAAGTTCCTTGGCAATAGCAGGGTAATTTTTTCATTTTTTTCATTTCTTTTTGCTTCTTTTTCTTGCTTTTGTATATGTTTTGTTTCACTTTCCCTTGTTTGTTGTTTCTTTTGTCATTATATATATATATATATATATATATATATAATTCTTTTTTTTTACGTATTTTGTTTCCTTGTTTTTCTGTTTTTTTCTGTTTTCTCTGTTCTTTTTTTTTTAATTCCTTAAAAAAAAATTTCCATGTTTTTGTGATTTTTTTTCTGTTTTCTTTTGTTCATTTTTTTTCTTTTTTCTATTTTTTGTTTAATTTCCTTCCTTTTTTTGCCCTTACCTACGGTTTTCTTCTTGTTTCTATGTTCACTTTTTTAATAAAAATTTAGGTGTTTTTTCTCGATTTTCTTTCTCTTCATTATTATTTTTTTATTTTTTTATTTTTTAAATTTATCTATTTTATTTTTTTGTGGTTGTTGTGTAGGGCTTATTATACAACATTTTTTTCTTAACTACATTATACATTACACTAAAATTACATTGCAAATCACAATAAACCTTAAACCTTAAACCCACATAGCTTATATGTCTTCAATAGATTATTTTGCTAATGAATTTTTGCTTCATTTGTTTTTAAGTGTGCATAGTAGTCATAATATCTTTGGTAATTTTGTATGACATTTGTTTGCTTGAATTTTTTCCACCATTGGCCTTGCAAAGCGCTTACTTGAAAAATGAAAGGATTAAGTGAAAATGAAAATCAAGGAATGCAAAATGAAAAAAATATATTATTCATATGTGAAACGAATATTGAAGGAAAAGTGCAAGGAATTGAATAGAACCCAAGTTCACAAATTGAGTCTAATAGAATTCTAGGAGTAAATGAAAAAAAATTACAAACTAAAAAAAAAAAAAACTAATCAAATTTTAGAACAATTGCATCTTCAAAGAAGAAAATGGCAACCACATAATAGGAATGTTTTATATTGGTTTTTCTATTGTGTTAATGGCAATGCAAAAGTCTCACTTGAAGCCCCTCATATCATGTATTGTATATTGTGTTATTCCAAATTTATTCTTTTTATAAATCTTTACTATATGAAAGGTCTAATATTATATTATAAGACAAGTGGAATAACATGTTTGAAAAACCATGTTGATGTAGATCATTCAATAATTTTCAAAAACATTGAAGAGGTCAATAGTTTAGTAAAAGGAAATTTGGAAAAGCAACCCACAAAAAAAAAAAACAAATGTCTCTAGTTCTTCCATTTCTAATTTTTTTGCTTCAAAAGATCTTTTCAAAAAGGATGTTGTAGAATAAAAAATGTTTGTGGAAGACCTTGCACTTCTGATAGTGAAAAACCACTTGCTTTTAAAGTTTGTGGAGAGTATATGGTTAATGCATATGGTATTTCATTTGTGTCCTCATGTTCAATTTCCTTCAAGAAATATTTTTTCACATGATGTTCTACCTAATTTCATGGAAAAAACTAAACAAACATATGTTATGCAAGCTTGTTATAGAAGAACGTTATTGTATTATTGCCAATTTTAATCTCTAGATGTCCAAGGGTGCACATCATGTGTTTGCTTTGGTTATATATTTTTTGGATTTGATTAGAGGCCGAAGCATGTAACTCTTGATCTATCTCAAGTTGTTCACACTACAAGACAATAATTGGTAACAAAGATAATTGATCTTCTAGATATATATGGCTTTAGGAATAGGATAATAGTGTATGTCAAATATAAGGGTTCAAATTTGAACACATTGACAAGTGCACTAAAATCTATTGTGAAATGTGAAGCTTGAAATTTGAAAAAAAACTTTCTGGGACTTGTTTCAAGTGTGTTTTTTCCAAAGCTTGCCAATATGTCACCACTGATGAAAAAGTTTGCAAAGGCCTCAAATATGCATTTATAAAATCTACCCACAAAGATTTATAAAAATGCATCACTTGGCCAAAGAAATTTGGCAAAGGTTAGTAGGAATGGAACAAGGCTTACATTGAAGCTAGTATAAGACTAGACAAAAATTGAACACTATAGTGAAAATTAAGTCAATGTTGTTTTCACAAAAAATTTGGGTTTTATATATTTCTACAAGCTTTTTTTATTTTGAAATTTTTAGATTGTGTTGTTGATTTTTATGTGTTTATGCAAGTTTGTAAGAAAAATCATATTATTCCAAGAAGTAATATTGTAATTTAGGGTAGCAATTGACTTTTATTATAATCGACAAATAATAATGAAAATTATTGGTTGTGTTCCTCCACCTTTAATTTGACAAATATTTCCAATCATTGTTAATGTTCTTTTTCCAATTGTGAGTGCTTATGTGTTGAACCAATTTTGTAATCATTGGTGTTTTTTTATGCATTGCATGCAATAATTACCATGACCTTAAATTTTAGAAAAAAATCTAGAACTTCACCTAGTATGGATAACTTGATGATGATGATTTGTTGTCGCTTTCAAAATGTCATTCCTTGTATTTAACATTAGAAAAGAAGTTGTGGGTTTTAGATGGTTTTCTTTCAATTTTAAAGAAATTTGAAAAAAATAAAATTTATAATATGTTGTCCTTGATGTTAGATCCAAATTTAAAATTCTCTTTGGTTTCATATGTTATTGACTTAAAACAGGGGGTTTCCATTGCGAAAGAATATGATAAACAATTTTTTTTTCCAATGCTTTTGAAATGTCACCAAATCCTACACATTATGGCAAAATTTGGATTTGTGGCAAACAACATATTGATGAAGATTCCTATCTTGACCTTTTTGAAATGTATGTTGGGATGAGTAAACCAACCAAGGAGTTGGTGAATATGGTATTACAAATGTTTAGGAGATATCAAGTAGATGCAATAGATATTAAATCATTATTATGAAGATTGTAATATGTAACCATTCAATTTGTGACTACATGTAATTATCTATCATTTTACAACTACTCACCATACTTTTTTAATTTTTATTATTTTTTGACTATTTATTAAATATTAAATTGCACATTCTTCCCATATTGACTAATTTTTTCGATTTTTCATTCAAGAATAAACCCCTATGTTCATTTAGTCACAAAACTAATTACAATTTGGTTACTTCTTATGGTGTGCTTATACATTTAATGTACATTAAAATATCATGGTTCACATTAAAAATACATTTAGTTTGTATTCATGATATATCAAGATATTTAGTTTGTATTCAAGGTATATTATGCATATATTTGTTCCTATTATGAGCATATTAAAATGTTAAAAAATCATTTTGATTTTATATGGTTTGTCTTTCCATATAAAACATTCCATGTCTTTTAAGGTATGAATAAATAATAGTGGCAATGTCATATTAATATGATATGATCATCATATAAACAAACATTAATTATTGGTGAATTATTACCATTAACTAATTGATTGATTAATAAATAAACATGCAATAATATTAGTTAGTTAAATAAACCTTACTTAATATTTAATAGTTAATAATATAATTTATTTAATTAATTACTATGAATTATTTAATTAGACTGAATAATTAGCAATTAATCTGAATTAATCAGTTTAATTCAGATAGTAGGTCAAATAATTTAAATTTCAGATAATTTAAATTCATATCAATTACTTTGATAATTCAATCTTTCAGTTAGACTCATTAATTGAAATTTAAAAATAAAATATTCATTTCAAATCATTAATTCATATGTATAATTATCAAATAATTACCTACCTAGTTGTGTAATTTACAAAATTAAAAAAAACACTAAGCATGTGGGAGAATTTTATTTTAGTTGTAACCCAATTTGTTACTAAGGTGCAACTAAAAGATTTTACTCATGTTTTGTCCTTGAATCTCATCTCACAAACTATATGAAGGTGTTTTTTCTTGTGTTCTCACATTAACATACATGTGTCAATTTGGGATGAGCTCAAAAAAGCTTAACCCTAAAAGCAAAACATAAAATAATATTTAAAATTTTACATGATTACTTTTACTTCACCTGCCCCTTTACCTTCCTACCTACTTGTGTATTTAATGTAAGTAGATAGGTAATTAAGTATGTAGCCTAGGTAAGTAGGTAAGTATTTTCAAAAAAATTCCAAAATTCAATTGATATGCCATGTGGCAACTTTTGATTGGGTCATGTGTATCAATATTAAAACATCCATAATGCATGATGAAACCTATAACATTTTTTTTAATTTTCATTTTTTTGAAATGCAAAAATTGTGACATGTGACATGGTGTGATTGGTTAATTGGTTAATAAGGAGTTACACATTGTGATAATTAGTTGCAAAAAAAATGTCAAAGTATATGGTTGATCTTAATATACTTCATCCATGTGCATTGTGTTAATGTCATGCTTAAATCCTATTTGCGATTACATGTTGAATGTGACTAAACTTATGAAACTAATAAGAAAATTAGTTACAAGAATCATTTACAACTAGATTTTAATTGCAAATTGAATTTGCAAATATGAATTTTTCTACTAATGAATGTCCTTTGGGTGGGGAAACATGAGTCTTTGTTTCCAACCATTATGTTTTTTGCTTGTCAAATTCTTGGCATGATGGGATCCTAGATAAAAACTGAGAGGATATTTTCATTAGTTAAAGAATTTACAAATTTGAATAGATGTCACTTGCAATTAAAAAATTTGGATAAATTGATATTTGTTAATAAATATTGGTCCAATGATTCTAAGGTGGGTTGTACTTGACATTCTAGTTTGATATAATTGATTGAGTTTGATGTTGCCTTATAAAAAGAATTAAAGGAATACAAGGGGGAATTTGAAAAAGATGAAATTTTGAACTTGTAATTTTATCCTAATGAACTATTGGGTTGAAATTGTCATATTTTATTCTTCAAAAGTTTTGGATATCTTATAAATGTTATGTTACCTGATATTTCAAATATTGAAATCCAAGATTAGATTTTTTTAAAATTTAATATCCTTATAAGATACATTAATTGAATTTTTTAAAAAACTAAAAATAACGAATATTAATGAACAACATAATCAAAATTGGTGGATATTGACAAAATCTAATATCCGTCCACTATTGGTTAATATTTCCCACTAAAATTATAATAATTTCAAGCATACTTCAAGATAATTGTTGAATGAAAGTTTTTTACTAAAAGTGGTAAACTAAAAAACACCACAACAAAATAAAATATATTTACATCATCCAACCTTTTTCTTTTTTCTTTTTCAAATTCGGGTTGTTGCCTAGGTGGTAAAACATTTAAACAACAAAAAAAAAATGTTACGAAAATTAAAAAATGTTTCCAAAAATTGTTCCCAACAATACCATTTTTATAAAAGTGTCTTTAGGTGATTAAGTAAAAGGCCACATAATCCATGGTGGCAATGAACCCCATTGCTTTAGCTATATCTTTGGCTATTAAAACCCCAAATCCATCACTATTTTGATATGTATAGTGGATATTAGTAAAAAATCTAGCAATAAGCCTAAATTTAGGAAATGTTATCAACAATAAGCAATTGAAAAGCAAGGCGCAAAATCACCAACAAAATTCAAACTTATGAACCTTAAGCATTTAATGGTTGAACATTAAACCACATTTCATAGGCAACCTTATATGGAAAGATGTCATGTGTGAAAAAGAAATTGTACATAGAAATAACCAATTGCAAAGATTACTTAGAAATTGCCCTTTTTTTCAAGAAAACAATAGAATTGACACATTTTTCATCCTTAATAGGGTTAGGCACATGAATTATGGCAATTTCTACTACCTTTACATATTAGGAAAAACATGGGACAACAATTATGATGCATGGATCATTTGCCACATATGAGTGAAACCATTAATGACAAGTTTAGCCTTTTCAAATGCAAGGGCCATGACTTCAACCATGGCTTGAATTGCATTGGATTTCATGTTTAATTTAGAAACAAACCATATTGAACATCCAAATCTCACTTGAAAGAATGGTAGAACCATAGGGGTATATTTCCCCTCTTTGGCTTGTCCATATGGATGTGTTAAAAACAAAAAGAAATACACAACTTGAAAAAGATTATATGAACTTGACAAACAAAGAACTCATCAATGAACAAAAAATAAATGACTTTATTATTTCAACAAGGTGTGATGCAAATTAAACATGAAATGAACTAAGAATACAAGGTCACAACTTGTGTTGACAAGATTGAGGGTTGATGCCTTCCAAACTTCTTTGTATATTATCTAATAATTATTTTTAAAAGATTGTCAACCTTTTCGAAAGTTCTAACAATTATTTTTTTTAATTTTCTACTAAATAACCTTTTAGAAACTTGTGTCAACTATTCTTTTTGAAGAAGTTTCTTCTAATTATATTTTCTAAAAACTTCTATTAGTTTTTTTTTTCTATCAATTATTTTTTTATAAACTTATTCAATAAGCGTCAATTAGTTCTACATCTTCTAAAAACTTTTAAACATATTATTCATGGATCATTTTGGAAATGTTTAAAAACTTCCAAACATATTTCAAAGATCTTTTTGAAAATTTATAAAAACTTCCAAATGCATTTATAAAAGGAAAGAAGACCATGGGTCTAGCACCACAATCTATAAATCAAAGTTAAAATGAAAGGAAAATCATCATGGTTCAAATCTAGGAATTGCAAAACATAAGTAAAACAAAAAGAACACCCTCATGGTTCACCATTAGAATCTAAAAAACAAAGGTAAAATGGAAGGGAGACCATCATGGTTCAAATTTGGGAGTTATAAAATAGAGGTAAAACAATTTGAAACCTTCATGGTTCATCACCAAAATTTGCAAAACAAAAATAAAATGGCAAGGGTTCATCATGGTTCAATTTTGGATTTACAAAACAAAAGTAAAGCAAAAAAGAAAACCTTATTGGTTCATCACCAAAATCTACAAAACAAAAGTAAAAGATAAAAAGACCCATCATGGTTTAAATTTGCAAAATAAAGCTGAAAACATATAAAAAACCCTCATGGTTCACCATTAAAATCTACCTCCAAAAAAAAAAAAGTAAATGGAAAGGAAAACCTAGTTTTGCTTATCAAAAGTACAAGGAAATTATAACCAGCATATCAAGTTACCATTGCAAAACCAAGTAGAACAAGATTCAAAAAGGGTCAAAAGTTTACCTTTCCATTCAAGTTTCACAAGTTGTACCACAATTACAAATGCCATTTCTGATGCTAGCAACTTAGCACCTATATTTGGGCAAACTACACCCTAATGAGCCCATATTTTCTCACCATTTATATCAAAGAAAAGACATTCAATGCAATTTGTATTGTATTCACCAATTTCATATGGATTTGATGGTGGTCACATTATAATCTATAGAAGCATTAGAACTCATCACTAGGTGATATCATAATACATAATGTATAATTAGCCTTGGCATACTTTCACCACAATTATGAATCATACATGAAGATATCAACCCTTCTAAGCAATTCATGAGGGATTGTATGTTTTCCATAAATGGCAAAACATAAGCAAGCCTAAGGACCAAATGTATGTTGTATAAAAAGCCCAGATCGATTGACCACATACAACAAAAAAACAAAAAATGTCATTGAATATTGGCAAAGTTTAGATTTCAAATATAGTAACAATGTTTAAGGTTCATATTTAGGATTTGCAAAATAGAGGAAAAAGGATAGGGAGACCATCAAGGCTCATTTTTGGGATTTGGAAGACAAAATTAATGAGAAAGGAATACCATCAATAAGATATTTTTTCAAAAGGTAAAAGGAAAGGAAGACCATCATGGTTCAATCCATAACTACATATCAAAGGCACAAAATAGTTTTTTTTTTCTTGTGTAATTGTAATCAACTTGCATCACCACAAGCAAAGGGTGGTAATTTACCATGATGATTTTCAAAGGCTTGAACATGGACATCCATTTCATTTTCACATTCTTAAGGATTTTATTCCCTTTTGTCTCCATTGTCTAAATAGGTCTATGGAATTTTAAATGCCTTTTCAATGAATGGCTAAAATAGCCATAATGTTCAACATAAAAGCTTCAAACTTAGCAATGAAAGTCGAAACCCCTAGGGACTAGAATATCAAATTAATGTGATGAACAACACCCATAAAAAATGGTGCCCAATTTATTTTTATTTGCTTCGTCATTCCAATTTTCCCCTTAAAACACATTCACTCCATCTGCCCCAAAACAAAAGAGCTTCTTGGATAACTCCTCTTTGTTCAACCCCCCACCTTTCATCATAAAGTTCATAATCACTTCAATGAAGTTGTTAAAATTTAATCCATCAATAATTTGGTCAACACATACAAAAATTGGTATCTAGTCCAACTATCAACCACTTGTACATGAACAAACATCTAATAATCATTACCAATGGTTATAACCTTGTTGTGGGAACAAACCAAAAACTAGGAAAATCGTATTGCATGGATAGTGGCCTTTTAGATTTGTTGGTACATAAACTTAATAAAGGTGCAACCAATAGAATTAAACTACTACATGGTTGGATTATTAAAGAACTTCAAGTTGACAAACAATTAATACATGATTTCATATTCCAATGTAAAGTAGTCATGTGTAAGAATGTGAAACAAAGATTTGAATTGAACCATCTCCTGACTCCTCTCTCCTTGGGAGCTTGTTGACATGTTACAAGACAAAATTTAGACACCTTTGGGCGCACAAGCTCATGTTTTTCAAATGCACACAACCTCTTGCAGTTTACTCCCCCTTCTTTCTTCACCCCAAGTTATAACAAATCACAAATTGTAATCTTATGACCAACCTATTTTATTAACTTATCCCACTTACACCCAACAAATTTGTCATTGTTTTCAATCAAGGAATAGACCTTACACCTCACACTATGGAAAACCCCACCTTTAGTCACTAAACCCTTTGGCCATGGTAACTTTGTTACCTATTTTGCCAAGTGAACTTTCTATTGTTATCATATGATTTTTTCCCCTTCTTCCCATTGCCTTCCAGCCCAAGCTTCTATTTTTTCCTTGGGGGCTTTGAATGGGAGTTTGACCATTCCAAAATTTCCTCAAGTTTATAATAGTAGTAGGGATTTTAAGGAGGACTCCATGAATTGCAAAGTTGGAATTAGGGTTTGAGACCTCCGTGGACTCAATTGATTCCACCAAATTGATGATAAACTATGGGGATTAAGGTCAAGCTTTAGTCAAAGGCAATTTTGACCACTAAAAGAGCTATACAACCTTGGGAACATACTAGGATCGGATATAAGACATAGCAACATGGTGAAACTACAAATCTTGAAGGAATTGAAATATTTGGAAATAATAAAACATATGGTGATAATTTGGAAATGGGAAATTTGGAAACCAAGATAATATCAAGTAGAAAAAAACATAGTTCAATAAAACAAGAGTAGATGACAACATTGTGGAAGGGTTTGAAGCTCCACTAGATTTTAAACTTGTACAAAAAACCTATAAAGGAGCTCTAGAACAATAATTGCAACTTGCAAGGTGTGAAGGAACTCACCTTGAGCTCAAGGGTAGATGCATGGTTGAGTGGACCAATTTTGGTGTCACATATGTTAATTTTGTAATGTGGTTGTGATTGCAATGCCCATATTGTTTTACAAATATTGAAATTTATGTTAAAGGACTTGGTTTGATGATATTAACTTGAATATTTGCATGATGTACCAAATCATTTTGCAAAATCTTAAAAATCAAAAGAGCCATGGGCTTTTCAAGTCACAATTATGAATTGTGAGTTTGACTTTCATTCTTTATATGGACTTTGAAAAGGTCCATTGATTCATGGTGTGTGTGTTAAGGACTTAGAAGTAGTTAGATATCATATCAAGGAAGTTAAGGGAGGAAAAAAATTCATGATAGCAATTGTATGATTATACTAATGGACTTTTGAAGAAGTTGAAAAAAGGTTCTTTTAAAAAGTTCATATCATATTGGAAGAAGAGGTGATTTATCTTGGATTTATGCACACATGCACACAATAGTGATATATAGTTAGGACCAAACATAAATAGAAAAAAAATGAAAATCAATTTGTTGTTGTTCCCCAACTATTTAATCATCCCAAAGTTTTTTTAAAGTACAAGGGAATGGCCTTACATAGGAATAAATCATGTGCAACATTTGGTCCACTCAATCAAGAAAACACCCTTGGTTTTACAAATTCAAACCCAAATCCCATCTATAGCTTTCCAAATTCACAATCTCACCATTATTCAAAGTTGAAATGATCACCCCCATTATTTTGCACAAATCCACAAGCACATAGATTATAATACAATTTTCACAATTACAGAAATAACAAGCTTCACAAATATTCAACAAAACAAACAACCACCAAAAATTGGAATGCATTTGAACAAGACTTGGGAATGGTTGTTTTAACTTTTAAACATAGCAAAAAGTTGTGTACATCCACTACATTAATCTACAAGATTTAAGAGATCCCAACTAGGTGAATGGGAATTAAGGTGGACCAAAAAGTAGCCCAAAAAAAGTCCCTTTAAAATTTATTCTAGTGATATTTTTACATTGGGCCATAATGTAACATAATGTAAGGGATACCAAAATCACTAGTTTAAAAATTTTAGTCTAGTGGAATATGAACACATGTAGAGTTCATATAACAACACATATATGCAAAATCTCAACATGAACCACTTTATTTTCAATATGTGATGGGCTTTTGAAAAACAATTGATTTTTACCTCAAACAAAAGTCCATAACTCAATATTTTCATATGATATGATGCAACAAAATTCATTATTATTTTTCATTATATTGTTTAAATAAAGCCAAGTCCCTAACAAGTTTAAAATCAAACTATTAACTATAATCAATGTCCATTGTTTTAAATTTTACCTACATAACATTTGTAATTTCAACTTCAAAAGTCCATAGCTTTTGTAATTTTAGTCATTTCCCATTAACAATCAATTGCATATGTACATCTTCAAGTCTATAACCTAAAAATGAGTCCCTATTGACAAATCTTAATATATAGAACAACATGTAGTAATTGTAATCACACCCATTGCACAAAAACTACCATTGTGACACCAAAAGTGATCCAATGCATGCACCCAACTACAAGTGAAATGGATCTTAGCAATCTACACTAAAGGAGCTTGACATTGGTATGGCAAAAAAGTTGTACTAATTGGATTCTCTCAAGAGCACTTAGAGATGCCAAGGGCAATTAGCGTTACTTTGATAGTGAACATGTGACAAACTAAAAACCTCGCTAACTATGAACACAAACTTTTTGACTATCCAAGTGCATCCAATTGATGTAAAGTAGCAATGTGCAAGTTCATCCAACAACTTCCATGGTGAAACACATCCTAGAAGCCCTATTAGCCCATCACGTCAAGTTAGCAAAAGTCAAAATTTGGCGATACATTGCTTGAAAAGAAAAGGCCAATTACATCAATTGTGATACATAGTGGATAGAGCCATGGTTCATGACATAGTTGTGAGGTAAATGTTGTGGATTCATCCATTTCTATGTAAAATGTACATGGTGTTTACAATAGTTTGCCTCGAGCATAACATGTGCCGGTACCACATTCAAGTGTGAAGACCTACTGTAGTAAGGAAACTTATGTTCTGATTTGTGTTTTTTCTTCTTCTTTTTCCTCAATTTTCTGATTTGTTCATCATTAGCCATCATCCCAATTGATTTAGCATTAATTGGCTATAAGTTTAGAGAAAGCTCTCAAAACTATAGTCAACTGGCCAAAAACTGCGCCAAAACTAAAAACTGTGAGGAATTGTGGCAAAATTTTCTTTTTCTAGAAAACTTGGAGAACTTTCATATGCTTAAAACAGGGAACCCTATTGTAGTGAAGTTATGGTGATCGCGGACTTAGCATATGCATAACAGCAATCCAAGCTACATTTGCTCAACAGGACAGTGGGCTCCACTAGATGTGAACAACTTGCAGGCTGGTGGCATGGATCAAGAATAGGAATCGACAAAGGACAGTGTTGCAAAATCATGTGAGCACTGTATGGTGAACCGTAATACCCTCGTGACCAAATTAGAGATTAGATCCATGCACGTGGGCAAATCAAACTGGTGGCTGTTTCCTTCCGGACGTAAGACCCACACCTTGTTTCAACTTGGTAAATGTGGGAATATATATTTTATGCAGAAAGTATTGGTGGCTGCTACCTCCGCATTAAGGGCCAGTCTATATCTTGACTCAACCTTACTAAATATGGGAATTCAATGAAGCCATAAAGACCAGAATTCAATTTTGGTTGTTGATAGCCAGTTGCAGATACTGGCAAACTCTGGGGGCACTGGATGCCTCCTCCATGTACAGTAGCCTCCCGCCTAAGTACGCAACTTGAACCTGGGAGGATTGTGCGTACTTAGCCGGTAGGTGCGCACTTTAGATGAATCACTTAGTCTGTCCGTCTGACACACAGGGCGTTCCGACCCGTTAACGGTCTCTGCGATGCCAATTCTGCAACCCCTCAAAAATGAGTCGCAGAGATCGATTCTGCTACGTATTTGCTTCTTTTTTTTTTCTTTTTTTTTTGGATTTGTTTTTTCGGATTTTTCTCCCCTTCTCTCAAATTAACAAAAATAAAGAAACAAAATAAAAAATAAAAAACAAGAAATCGGCTGAAAAATCTAAGGCTACGTGTTTGCTTTTTTTCTATCTTTTTTTTTTTTGGATTTGTTTTTCCGGATTTTTCTCCCCTTCTCTTAAATTAACAAAAATGAAGAAAAAAAATAAGAAATAAGAAATCGGCAGAAAAATCTAAGGCTATGTATTTGCTTCTTTTTTTTTTTGGACCTGTTAATGGTCGACTACGTCCCTGACGGAGCTCGGGTTTCAGGCCGACTGGGCCCGGCGCTAATCGGAGGGCGGAATTTCCTATTCCCAGTTTGTGGGCAAAGCTATTGGAGGAAATTAGGTTACGACATTCTAGCGTGGAACGGAGACCCGGGATAGCCGACATGAAGAACGGGGTGCCGGGCCGGGTCTGGTCCGGACTGTGTGTGACGGAGCTCGGCAACTTTTGCTCCGGAGAACACCCATTGAGGGAAGTTATCAGCAGTCACTTTTTGGAAAGTTTTTGGTATGGTCGTTACTGATTTTGGATACTGTAGCTGTGCAAGATTACAGAACGTCTTTCGGGGGTTTTTTTTTTTGCGAATTGTTTTTGTTTGTAGCCAAAATGGCCATCTGTAGGAAGATGTGGAAAAAGTGGGCAATTATCTGAAGAAAGATTTAGCCAAACCTGGCTACAAATCCAAACATGAAAGCACAAAGCGTTGGGGGTGGCTGGAGTGGCGTAGTCACGGG
>Ga0116231_10001354_pt1 | contig 49714 bp, 29 predicted proteins | sample S1TSphgellanicum_2_FD_89695 | JGI IMG/M metagenome (GOLD analysis project Ga0116231, IMG submission 89695) | Host-associated microbial communities from peat moss isolated from Minnesota, USA - S1T2_Fd - Sphagnum magellanicum MG | ecosystem: Host-associated > Plants > Peat moss > Unclassified...
ATATACATCGCATGCTTCTTTCTCGTGTCCTTAATCGCACCCAACGACGCAACGTGTCCGACGCCGGCCGCGCCTTAACACATCCCCCCCCCCCCCCCCCCCAATATAGTTAGGTAAGTAAGTGCAGTTTAGGTTGAATCCCATAGGCCAAAAAAGTGCTAATTGGATGGATGGCAAAAGTTCAACCAAGATGAAGATATCGGATGTAAAGAGTGAAATTTTAGCTCCTCCAGATCATGGAGTACAAATAGCCCCTCATTTGTATTCAACAACACAATTGTAAATATGCACAAAGCATATCCACCCACAACCCCTATTTGGGCCAAGTACCAATATTTATCACATCCAATATACAGAGTTAATATTATTTTCCCATCCTCACCCATAAACATAAACATAAAAGAGAAGATGGTATAAATTTTATTGAGATTATTCAAATCTTACCACATGGGCCAAATCATCATGGCTGGTTTAGTGTTATGACAACTATATTCTTCATCTAAAATGTAATTTTTACATTTCATTTTATTGCAGTTTGTGGAGATACTCTTAGCAAGGGGCTTATGAGAAAGTCCCACATGATCTCAAATGAAAAATTGCACTATTTATCAAGTTAAATATATTATTGCAATGAAGGGAAAACATAAAATTCAAGCCAAGATGCCGTTATAGATGAGTGACAAGCTGAACCTACTGGGGGATGAAAGAAATGACAAGTAACTGACATATGGATGTAGTTTGTTCTACCCCATTCTAAATGTCAACGGGAAAGCATTGGCACTGTGCATCTATCCCTATTCCATGATTAGTGTAATTGAAACTGAAGTCTAATAGTTAGAGCATCTCCACCGGTGCTCAGTTCGTCACTCTGGATAATAAAATTAAATGTCTAAATTTATCTTCTTCGTTTTTTACAGGCAACCCCACCAATAAAACTGTAACTGGAACTGCATATATGTGGGGACTACTAATAGCAAACCACTTGGACCCATCATTATGATCGACCAATCAGAAATATTGAACCCCAGTCAGGTCCAATTTATTACACTCTTTTTCGCAGGTGCACACCTATGTTGCGCATTTTACCAGCCACAGCAAGCTGCACGAATTTGGTGCAGAATAATCAATTTCCTGAGCTAAACCAGCACATTTTGACTTGTTCACAATAAATTTTACTGCCTGGAGTCGCATACTGAGCACCGTTGGAGATGCTCTTAGGATATATATTAGTATTTTTCATAACGGAGTTCCCCATACTAGATTGAACCAAGACCCACCAGCATGCTATGAAGGATGAGTGGTAAGTTGTCAGGTAACAGTTTCTATTGAGTTCCAGTTCTGTAGCTAACCATGGTGGTTGAGCTCAGTTACTTTTTTTTTGACTATCTACCTACTAGCAACCTGCAAGCAGGTTGTTAGTAGACCGTAGGTAGTAAAAACAGTCCGTAACTTACTTGGTAGTTACCTATTTTCCTGCCTATCCACCTACGTATAAGACCTACGCCTTACAGAATTGGTTATCAAGATGAAACCAGATATTAACTTCAATTGAGGTTCACCCACAACTCTGCCATAATGGGCATCCAGTGGATGTTGGGCTGGTGGAGTGCTGGTTCACTCTACATTTCCAACCACCAAATGGTCAAGTATTGTTATACCAGTGTTGGCCAGTTCTTGAAGGAACCCTGGATTCAGTTCCTATGATTTTCAAATTATCGCTTCTGGTTCAATTTTGGATCTTCCTTTTTTCTAAAATCAAGACTCTGGTTCCAGTTCTGGTTCTAGAACCTATGGTTAAACTTGGTCAGCTCTAGTTTCCCCGGTTCTAGAACCTATGGTTCTGGGTGACCTTTGGTTTTGGCTTCAAAATTTTAAAAATTCAGAAAAATCATTTAATTTTTTTAAATTAAAAATCTACAAGAAAGTCTGGAAAAATTGGAACATAATCCAGAAAATCAAAAGAATCGAAATAATTAGAAAGATTAACTAGCTAGGTTTTTAAATTTTCAAACATAGTTTTATAAAAAAAACTTTGGTAGATTATGACTATAATATGAAAAAATTTAAAACACATTGATACGTATTAATGTTTTATCCATTTGAAAGTATAAAAAATTCAATTACAATTTTATTTTCATCATACTTTCATATATTTTGACGCAAAAGTGAGACACATATTTTCTTATACTTGTATTTTTTTTATGTATTTAAATATGTATTAAAACATTCAATTTTTCAATATTATGCAATGAAGTTAAAGAACTTCTTTTTATTGATCATTAAAATTAAAAATATTCATGAGTTCAATGTATTAAAGCTTAATTTATGAATACTTTCCACGAAAAAAATTAAGTATCCATCATTGGCATACTTTACCATTTTTTACTCTAAAAACTTTCTTTGCTTCTATTTGGGAACCAACAATTCCCAAAATTTGTTGGGTAATAAAAATAACATACAGAAATTATGCTTCATGCACCTATGACGATTAAAGTGGATTTTTTTCATGTTAAGGTGACCTTTACCTTAAAATGATTCAATTGTTCTTTCACCATTGAGGATCTTATCTCATCATTAATCTCCATGTCATCATAAAGACTTGTGGTTTTAGTTTTGTGGTCAATAAACTTAAGAACTCTAGCACCTAATCACTTAACTTTAAAAAGTAATATGCAAAACTAAAGAGTGGTAACAATATTAATGGTGGTCATACTCATCTGCAATTTGTGATGTTTTCTCCTTGCCAACAAATTGAATAACCTACCCCAAACCTTTACAACAAGGGTCTAACATCATGCACAACATTTTCTAAGTTTTGGAGTAAAAACATAATTAAAGGAGCCACCCAAGTGAATGGACATTACTTAAAAACTACATTTTTGTATGTTTGAAATATTACAAAGGAAGCCCAAGGGGTACACTAAAAAAATAAGTGAGTAGAAATATAAGGTGCAATACATTGGTTGTTGGGTAAAACTTATAAGTTAATTAGTTTAAAAATAGGGTACATTTTATTTAAATAATTCATTTAATTATAGTATAAGGTATGTAATAATCTAAAATAATGGATTATAATTAGTATAAGGTGAATTTAATATGTATATATTAGAAAATTAAATAATAATAAGATGATAAAAAATAGGTTGACAATTATTTAATACGCCCCCTAAAATGGTCATTTGACGCACATAAATCTTAAACTTTACACTAAATGTCCCCTCAAGAAAAAAAAACATAATAATTTGAATTGGCATAATTATTTTTGGAATATTTTTCATCAATTACAAAGTTTACATGTTCAAAACTTAAGCAAATCAAAAATGTTTTTGCATTTTCAACGCACTCAAACCTTGAGAATGGAAAATCCTTGTTTTTTTACATGTCTTTTTTTTCTACTAGATGTGCACCGTTCCTTTTTAAAATTAAAAAGGATTTTAACATTGATCATTAGAAAGGAAAAATGATTTGAACCAATGAATTATTTTTTATAACCCATTTCAGCACATTTGATTCAAAAATACTTTTGACCTTAAAAATTTATGGATTTTGAAAATGTCGCAACCCTAGCCTTGGGCTCACGTCCAAAGCAAGGGCTTGCAAGGTTGCGGGCCAAGAAGGAAGCCTAAGGGTCACATCTTATGCTCTCAGGAGTGCAAAAGAGTGTGAAGGAATGAACCCTCACACTCCCAAGTGAATTTCCATTTTGGGAATTGGAATCCCAATGGACTATCAAATTTTCAAAAGGCAAATGCAAGGGCCAAAACCCATTGGATTAAAGAGTTCTTTATACCATTAAAAATTTATTGAAACGTAGATGTCTAAAATGAGCTCGCATGGCCCATTTGGACATCTGAAACACAAATTATGGCCAAAAGAAAGGTCAGGAGTCAAATTGGCAATTTGACTCTCGACCACTAAAAGTCGGGAATCGACCCGATTTCCTTGCGTGCAAGTGATGTGTGACATACCATTGAAAATTTCTCGACAAGGGCTATAACTTTAATTTAGGCCTCATTTCAATTAGAGGTCTGCACACAAAGTTATGGGGCCTCAAAGTCACGGGAATCCCAACTTTAGAAATTTCAAGATTCCCATTTGGGAGTCCTGGAACAAAATGTCATTTAAATGTGGGCCTTGTGGAGAGGCACAGAGTATATTATAAAGGGGAAGGTGGTGGCTTCCCCCAAGTCCGGGCCGTGGTGAGTCTTGTGAGTCCGAATTTGCTCGTGGCTCGTCTTAGCACCAAAAGTGTTCCAACTATGCACTAACCAACTTGTTGTTTGGTTTTGTGCAGGTCCATGTGAATGATTAATTGCTTGTCATTCTTCCTAATCCCATCCCGAAACTACAGCATGCCCCTCTACCCCCAAAATGTTGCAAACCAAGAAGCATGCTCGAACTCCTTATTTTTTCAATGTTTTCACTTCATACTCACATTTGAATCTATCAAAGAGTTTGGGGGCGTGTCAAAAAATGTGGTTTTAACAAAAGTTGTTCATATTTATGTGATAAAAAACATGAATGCATAATATATATGACATAAAATAATGTTTAACCAAAATGTATTTATATCTAACATGTAATGTTAAATTGGGTATCCAAAATACACAATTTAAACCAGAAACCAGCACAAAAATGACCATGTGTCATGTGTAGTCATTGTAAAAGGACTTCTACTTTAGTGCCCCTAGTTCCTTTCACCATGTTTTCACCCTTTGGCCTTTTGAAATAATGCATAAATGAAAGGAAGGGGTTTAAAACTTGTACACTTGTTTTTGCATGTTTTGTCAAAAAAGTTGGAGTTTTCCATCAAAATCTTGGGTTTTATTAGAATCAAATGTCGAGTGATATACCTAAAATTGATGTACAAATTATATGGCAACAACAAGAACATCTGAAAAAAACCAATATCTTTTATTTTGGTTCACCACACATTCTTGAACCATGGGCCTTAAAATATTAACAACAATTTGGGCCATTACCCAAATTTTAAAACTTGGCACACAACCTTACAATGCCATAGATTGGTGCATTCCATAGCAAAAAGCAATGACATGTTTGAATTCAAGAGTCTTCTAATATAGGAAGACTCTTGAAACAAAGTGAATCTTTACAAAAGTTTTGAGTTTGCATGTAAGCATGATAATGTCACATTTTGGTTGTTCACAATTTGGGTTGGACACATATTATTATATAAAACCCATATGCAAGTTGGAAATTCCAACAAAATGGATCCAAATAAATGAAACTAACTTCTTTGTCCATCTTACTTTCAATTCATTACACCAAAAACATTAATTTTCAAACATTAAATATGGACTTTGTAATCTAAATAATTCCCAAGTCATAGTCCATTAAAAAAATGTTTTATGGATTCATTACTTATAATGGAATTGAAGATGTTTCCACAATTTTGGGACAATGTGCTATAATCTCAAAGGTTAGGACATTTAGGAGTAAAAAGTTTGAAAATATGAAGTATGTGATGGACTTTATAATTCCTTATTGTGTGTAATAAAAATCAAAAAAATTAAAAAGTCCATCACATATCCAAAAGGATATTTTTCATGACCAATACTAAACAAAAGTGTTCAAAAAGGTTGAAAATAGGGCGCCATTAACATGGACATGGAAAAAAATGTCAATTGTATAATATTGTTTCAAAGTTTTTGTGTTTTTGTGTAGTTTTGTGTGTTTAAAAATACATTAAAAAAACTCCCATAATATATATTTTTAGGTACACCCTAATGTGTTTTCACCCATATGTTATAATTGTTTTATATAGATATCTTCTTATTCAAGTTGAAATTTGAAATTTAATAAAACATTTGGCATATTGTTGATTTTATGGCATGTTAATAACATGTAAATGCATGACGCTTTGCAAAAAATTACATTGTGAAGCAAAAAATGAACCACCTTGCAACCACCTTTAAAAACATGATCACCATTAAATGCTACACGCATGTGGTTAATCCTACTTATCCATTCTACTAGAAATCAATATTTCTTATTGGACCCAAGATAGTTAAAGTTTGGAAACATGTAACTCTACATTTGGCATGTAACATTGAAGTCAAAATAAAAATTATCTTTTAATAATAGTTCTTATGAATTAGTTTTTTAACAACAAACCAACCCATGGCCTACTTCTAAAGTTCTACAATGCACTTTAGATGTTGAATTTGTAAATCCACTTGCAAAAGATGGAACTTCCGAAGGATTACATTATATAAATATTTTTCAAAACATTCAAAATATTTTCAATATGAAAAATAAGGAAAAAAAATCTAGGAATGAGTTTTAACAAAATTCAATTGTGTTATTTTGTGCCAAAAGAAAATCTTCAACCATTAAAAAGATCAAGTTTTTCAATTAATTAAATAAATAAAAGTGGGAAATTTTTAATTAAATTCATCCATGAATAAAAATAATAATTGGTTTAACATACTTCAAAAATTGAAAAAAATGAAAATTTCAAAAATGTGATGAAATGGATCTAACAACTACAAAAAAATAATTGGAACATTGGTATCCCTTTCAATATCATCAAATCAATTAAATTTCTAACAAATGCTAAATAAGGGCACACATTGTTAATTTGGAATGTATGTCCAAGTTATGAAAGAAAATATTGAAAAAAACAATGCATGCATCATAAGTTGTGATGGGTGGGCACATATTAATAACAAACAATTATTAAACATATTGTGTATATGTTCAAAAGGTGATTTTTTTTGCAAGTTGTTGATACAATTAGAAATGAAAATGTGATTACATATATGTGCAAGTGGTTATTCATAATTCAATAGCATGCAAAAGTGCAAGTCATATGATAGGTGATAAATATCTTCATATGGTGGTTGTGCAACTTGTGGCCCATTAATCTTGTGCTCAAATATATGAGAAAAATAGAATAAGTGAAAAAAGGTTAGTGAAACTAAATCTAAGATTAAAGTTTTTTGTAACAAATCATCATAAAAGCTAGACATTATTTAGGAAGTTTTCAAGCAAAGAAATAAATGGTGACATCTGATTTGGAATAAATTTTATAATGCTGAAATGGTTAAAAAGGTTTAAACATGGATTCAACAAATGATAGCGAGTGGAAAACCATAAAAAGAAGATGTGAAATGTGCATAATCGAGCATTCAACTTGGAAAACATTTACAATGATATATTAAAATGAATGAACTTATCTTTAGTCACACAAGATTTGTTGATTTAAAAAAACCTACAATGGGGATGTTTTATGAATATCATGATTAGTTAATTGAAAAATGAATGCAATGGAAGGATTAACAATGAAAAAAACTAGATTGTTAATATATCCAATGATCATTGGTATTTTATCCATAGTTCAAAGCATTGTAGAGGAATTGTTTTGGGTCCATCTAGAATGGAAAGGGAAAAAACAAAATAAAGATAAAGAAAAAAAATGAAAAATTGAAATTTTCAAGATGATTTTTTCCTTAATTTATGCAATCAAGTGAATATTGAAAGCAATTTGCAGGTTTTAGGAATATGGAAGGTTTTTTTGAAAAGATAATTAACTCACCAATTTCTATTCATGTTTCTTTTTTAACCATCAATCTTAACATATTATACAATCCTAAGAAGGATTGGTGCACATTTGATACAGAAAAAATATGTTTGAAAAACAAATTGTGCATTTGAGCAAATTTTGAATGTTATAAACATGCAAAAAGACTCTTGAAATGTCATCAATTTGAATCAATTTTTTATCACTGAAAATTTTCAATTAATGGAACTTGTTGCCAAAAAAAATTGACAATCCAAATTATGTGTTCCCCTTTTGATTTTTCAAATTTTTAGAACTATAGTTTTAAACATTGTCCACACTTAATAATGGCTCTTTGTATTGTGTTTCCACCTATTTGCAAAACTTTACAATTAAGCTTTTTAAAAATTTATAATAATGTGTCTAGTGTGAAAGAAATTAATGCATGTTTGAAATTATACATAGGAAAAAATGAAAAAGGTTGAGTTCCAAAAGGGTGGTAGATTTTATATTTGTATTTACTAATTTAAAGAGAATATTTGGTAGTTGGTTTGGAGTTTTTTTTTGTTTTGGAGGATATCAAGGAGGTGCCAATCTTTATGTTGGATAGTAACTTTGTGTTGTGCAGCCTTGGAGGTTGTTTACTTGCACATGTAAGCTTTTGGTGGAATTAAATTTGCTATCAAAACATTTCTTGTAGCTTTTCAGTTTTGATCAATATTGAGTTGACATAAAACATGGTTGAAGGTTTGGCAAAGAAAATAATTGGAGTTCTCGCATCTAGTTGGACATTTATTGGTTAAATTACAAATGGAATTGATGTTTAGTTTAATGTGATAGCTATCTTTTGGCCATAAATTTGGCATATGACCAAAGGCCACTTTTACCTTATCTATTACCACTTTGAATGCAAAAAAATTTGTAAAAATTATGGGATCAATTTGTCTTCTTTCTTGAAGGCCAAGAACATTTCCAAAGGCCCATCTTTTCTTCTTTGTAAATAGACTATTACATATATATGTGCTTACTAGTAGAATAGAAAATTATTTTAACTTTATCAAATCTTATGGATTTTTCATTTTTTTTCTTTGCCCATGCTTGATTTGAAGCATCAAAATGGTTCATTTTTTTCACTATCAAAGCTAAAAATATTGTATCAATTTTTATATTAAAAAATTTGGGAAGAAAATACAAGTTAAAAAACATGGCTCCTTTTTCCCTAAACACACCATTTGCAATCTAAAATTTTGTTGAACTATGGAAACTATGGTTTGATCAATTACTAAATGAGTTCTAAACCCATCTAAGTCATGCAAATTCTTTGTGGTTGCACAAATGTATAGTTGATCCAAGGTTCTATAAGTTTAATTTGCAAACATTGTAACAATATTAAGGATTATAATAAATGATATTTTATGCTAACTACAAAACTTGGAACAAGAAAAGGGGCACTGGAAAATGATCTAGACTGCAAGTCAAATTATGTTTTATGTTAATGATGGAAGTTGAACCAAGAAATGAACTTCAAGTTTTTGTAATTATTATGGTCACATGAATTGAACTCATTTCATGGAAGGAAATGTGATTGGGTTTGTTCTAATTGCAAAATTTGAAAAGATTCATTTGTTGGGAGTTCACACCTATTGTTGAAGTCACAAGTAGCCATATATGCAACCACACCAACTAGCCAAGCAATTGGGTGCATGTGATTCAAAAAGATGATGTGATTGCCATGCCATATTTACCCAAAGGAAAAATAATCAAGCAACCATTTTGTGACAATGTGGCTTATTCATTATTTTATGCAAACACATCATTTGTGTTTATCAAAGGTGCTCCTATCCATGGACATTTTGTATGAGGTTTCATGGTAGCCAAAATTATAGAAGGGTGTTCAAATTTCATGTACCTTCAAAAAAATATGAAGGGGCAATGTTTAAATTTTATACTTTGAAACCCAAAAGCTCCATAAACTCTCACCTCAATGATCTACAATAGACAACAAAGATTAATTTGCAAGAAACAATCGAGGTTGATTTACAACAAACAACCATATTTGCAACAAAGACGATACAAGATCTACACCAAAAAAGATGACTCACACCACACATAAGAGAAAGAAATCAAGAAGAAGATAACTTACAATCATGTTATCATTGCCATGCAAATGTGGATGGCGGGGATGTTAGTTGGTTGTGGTGAGGATGTCAAAGTGTACAAACACCACATGGTTTAGATTTGCAAGTGTTGAAAGTTGCACAAACTAATTTCTAACTTCTAATGTTGAGTGTTGAGACCTTTTGTACCCCTTTCTTCACTAAATTTTGAAACAAAGGTTATAGCACTAGTGTACTGAAAAAGAGAGAGTTCAAAAAGCTTGTGTGCAATGCTCTTGCTTGTGTTGAAGAAGGTTTTTTTTAATTTCCTAATGGAGCCAAGCAGGTGACCATCCCTAGGCAAATTTAGATTTAACTTGTGACATTGATTCAAGGAATTCATAGAATTGTAGTTAGTAAGTTTAAATGTGATGACATATCCCCTAAAAATATTTTTTTTTATTATTTTGGCAAGAAAAGATTTGAAAAAGAATTTATGAATCAAAAAACTATGTGAACTTTTGGCATTTTGCCACCAAATACAAATTGTGTGTAAGTGTGCACAAAAACATATTATGGAGAATGAAATTGTTAGATTTAGTGATCTACATTGTTTTTCTTAGTTATCTTGCATGAATCAAGAGTTAAACGTGCAAGAGAGTTTGGTAGGTTTGTGAGAATTTTAGAGGATCAAGGCAAGTGGGAGACATGGATCATAATTTCAATGTTCAGCAGAATAGGGTTGAGTGAACACATTGGTCCAGATTATTTGTGCAAAAGAAATTATTTGCCCCTTTGCCACTCCAAGGAACCTTTTTTTTATAGAAGGACCATTGGTAAATTTATGTGTTATTATAGTGAGCCCATTGGAACTCTAGGCTTCAATTCTTCTTCATGAACTTAATTTACATTTTGCCATTCTTGCCGACATCAAGACAAAATGATGTGTAGGGTAGAGCTCCAGGGTGAAGGACATTCCCAAATTAAAGAGCCAAGGATGATATAGTAGTTGAGTTTAGCCCCCACATTTTGAGAATGTTCTGTGCCCATGAGCTTTACCCATGGTAAAGCACGAGGCAAAACTCATTGTAGTTAGAAATCCAACTCAAATCTAAATTTTGTAGCTGGTTTAGGCTTTAGGCTTTAGGCTTTAGGGTTTGTTCCCAATCCCTAAATTTGGTTTAGGGTTTAGGGTTTTATTTGTTCCCAATGCCTAAATTTCGCTCTTAAAGCATGCCCAGAGCATGCAGGGCAGCAGCCCCCATATTTAGCTTAGCTCATCCAAGTCTGGTGTTAATTACCCCCCAGCATCCCCACCCATATACCTGGAAACAAAAAAAAATCATAATGGGCCCTTTGAATCTTACCACATGGACCAATCATTATGATCGACCAATCAAGAACAGTCATTTCCTTCACCTGTATGATTGCAGGGCACTCCTAACAAGAGCATATTTAGTGGCCCAAAGCTATTTTACACTATCTGATTGTAATACTTCATCCAAAATATACTACTGGAAAGGTGTTTTTACCTAGACAATCTCTAAGAGCATCTCCACCAGTGTTCAGTATGTGACCCTGCACTGGAAATCTTGGATGGGGGTTCATAAGTCAAATCCAGTGAATCCACTTGAAGACTACTAGGACCCTTGAAAAAAGTACACAGCTTTCATAGCCCTAGAACACTCCAATAAGCACACTCAAATCAGCCAATCAAGTCTGTAGTGACTACTCCTCCCTGTTTCTTGATTGCTAGATAGTTTGATTGGTCCAAGTGAGTTGCTATTAGTAATCTCCCACCTATTTGCAATCCCAGTCTCAGTTTTATGGGTGGGATTGGAAAGAAAATTGGGTAAGGCTAGTAACTAGAACTTGGATGTGAGAATTATTTCTGCAGGGACGCATACTGACCGTCGGTGGAGATGCTCTAAACACCAGGCTTTTTAGGAGCCTCTTTCCTATGCCTTTCGTGTTGACCCTATAGAAACATACTAGTCCATTTTGACTGTGACACTATAGAAACATACTAGTCCATTTTGACTGTGACAATAGCCTTCCAAACGGACACCCATCATGCTCTCTGGTATAAGGTACTCATCATTATCATCACGGTTATTTTGTTGGGTTCTCTTGGGGGGAGAAAGAGGAACATCAAAGTGTACATGGGACTTCTTGGTGTATTATGTCTAACCTAGGCTTGAAGAAATGGCTCATGAAAGTTGTTTGCACTTAGGCTTTGGCTTGGTTGGAACCTTGTCAAAATTATTTGTTGTTCCTATGCCGAACAACAACGGAAACCAAAAAGAATGACACACTTGGGTTAGAGTTTTAAGGTGTGGCGAGTTTGCACTTCATCTTTGAATCGATTTTACTTGAACTTCAAATTATACAAATTTAGTTCTTGTCATGTTTACATTCATAGTTGTCATTCCTAAACCCTAAACCCTAAATGATCATTCCACCAACCAAACAATTTTTGTGAGCATGGCTTTCAAAAGAAAAGTGATATGCCAAAGAATTGAAGTTCGAGATTTTTCAATTTGTTGATGCGAGGTTGTTTATTTGAGCTGCAAATGGAAGCCCATGAATTCATCCAATTTGAACTAGAAGTATGAATTTGCCCATGAAATTGGTATGAAATCGTATTTTGGGCAAAATGTGCAACATTTATCAATGTACAATGTGCATAGCCAAATTTGGATAGTGGGGATGATGTTAGGTGCCCATCGGATGTTTTTCCAAAAGTACCATGTGGATGAAAATGATTTTTCAAAATAAATGAAAGAGGAATGTAATGTTAGTGTTGCAACCATGTTAGTGTCATTACACTAGTTTGTATCTCCGCAAGAATTAAAGTTGTGAGATATTGTGTTTAATAACTAAATTTTTAAAAATAATTTTTATCCAAACATAATGGTTTGATTAAACATTCATTGATAACTTCTCCAAAATAGTATTATTTTATGGGTTTTTAGGATTTCTTTTATCAACCATCAAATATTGAACAAATGAGTTGAATCTATTTGTGGCTTGTGGATTTGGGAAAAATTATTCCCATTATTTTGAAGGGTTTGCATTTGGTGTACTAATATCGGTCACTAATTAATATTACAATTTCCCACTCACCCACCCGCCATGTTATAATTCATTCCACAAATTTTGCATGATTTCAAAATCAAGATATAACTTGGTATTGTTGGAAAATGGAAATATTTTTTTTCTCAAAATTTGGCAATACTATTTTAATTTCTTATTATATAGGATACGCATTAAAAAGATCCCTAAGAATGGTTTTACTTTCCTTGGCTATACCTTGGATATTCAAAACAAAATTGTTGTGATTCGAGCCAAAATGCTTGAGGAATTATTCAAAAATAGTCTTATCAACAAAGAAAAGGCATACCAAGGGCATACCAACACGTATAAAATATCATAAACACATGGTTTCTTGTAGCTTTTCATGGCCTTTTTTTTTTAATTTTAATTTATTTATATTTTATTTTATTTTATAATATTTATTATTATTGTTGTTGTTGTTATTATTTTAATTGTGATTTAGCCACACTAGCATTATTCACAAGAGGAATTACCCAAATTTGGCTACGTTTTAGAGACGAAAATAGAAAATTTTAAGAATCCTATTATATTTTGGCAACCTGATGGGTGAATATGGAAAACAAAAGAAATGGTGGATTCGCTTTTTGGATGAAAAAAAAAGGGCAAGACCAATGGAAATTTAAAAAATGGTGGATTCCCTTTTGGATGAAAAAAGGAGCAACCAATGGAAACAAAAAGAAATGATGGATTCGCTTTTTGGATGAAAAAGTACCAACCATGGAAACAAAAGAGATTGTGGATTCGATGTTGAATGAAAGAAAGAATGAGAAACATCACTCTGGATGGATGTCATCTGCTGAACTTTGTACCGGTCCGAACTTTGCCGCCACGGTGCCGTGGTGGGATGGGTATTAGAAACTGGACCCAGTCCCTCCGGGTATCATTCCGGGTTTTTCATGTTTGATACCCCTGGTTATCCAAAGGATCGAGTACCCGGTTCTGATATATATCCGCGGTTATCTAAAGATCAAATACCCCATTTTTATGCTGTGACTCGTGGTTCTCAATTTTGTTTGAAAAAGGGCAATTAAACACCCGGAATAATTCCGGGTATGTTTTCCGGTTCTTCGGTGAAACATGGCGGCTCTTTGATGCCTTTGAAATGCCCGGACCCGGCAGTTCTTTGACTGCGATTTCCTGACATACCGGGAACCGGATGTTCTTTTGAAATCAAATACCCGCCCCACACTGGTATGTACCGCGCTGTATGTCTGGGTTACAGACCGCGCGGTATTACCGCGCGGCGATGGCTGGCTTCGCGTCGGCTTGCACTGGGAGCGTTGTTGGGCCCGCTCCCGCACCAGCCTCGTCGCAAGCACACAGCCCATGACGCAACGATGCGCTGCTGACGCTCTTTGGCCATGGAGCCCGCTGTGGCTGCTGCAGAGGAGGAGGAGGATGAGGAGAACAAGACGGAGCAGGAGGTCATGAACGACAACCAGCGACAAACGGCGGTGGAAATGGTGGAGAATGCAGCGGTAAAAGAGGCGACAACAACAACGGCTGCTGCTGCTGCTGCTTTGGAGAATCATCATCATCATCAAGCGGAGAAGGAGGAGAACGACAACGACAAGCACAAGAACATGAATGCTAGCGAGGACGTGAAAGGAGATTCAATGGATATTGACCAAAAGGCAAAACAATTGGAGGCCGGAAAAAAAACAGAGGAGAATGAGAAGTCAAATAATGATGAGGTGGAAAAAGACGTGGAAGGGGACGAGGAGGAGAAGAATCGAACGCTGAAACCGACAAAGAAGCGACCCGGGAGACCAAAGAAAGAGGGAGCGAAATCGGAGGAAGAAGGAAGCACGCCAGGTGAGAGCAGCGTGAAACGGAAGAGACAGAAGAAAGAGATATTCCCGTCTTACATAGATAGGCCCACGCGCGAGCGCAAGTCCATTGAGCGGTTCATTGCCTTGTCGGTGGAGAAGGAAAGCAGCAAGGATTTCCAGATTAAGCAGGTATCGCAAGCACCATTTCTTTCACTCTTCTTCTTTGGTTACAGCATTTCTCCAGGTTCAGCAAAGACAATCAGAGGAGGTTTTCCGAATCTGCAGATTCTATAACCTAAGTTGCAGAGCTTGTTTTTGCATGCAGTAAGGGTTTTGTAAGAGCAAGGGTTTCTGAAACACATGGCCGTTTTCCCTTTTTCCTGGAAGGAATCGATCTTATTTCCTCCACCTGAAATTCTCATTAGCAAGTACCTTGGTGATGCCGGGCAACCTGGGCATGCCATCATGCTTGTATCTTATTTGCATAGTACAACCATCTGATCCTTCAGCCAGGCTAAATGGAGTATAGTAACCAATGTTTTGATTTGTTTTGTTGTATACAGGGTGAAGGAACTCCTTTCAAGGATATTCCGAATGGTGAGCACACATATAAATGCTTTTGCACTGCTTTCCTGGACCCATCTCTACATCCCTTGTTTCCTGTCCAAAGCCCAAATTTCCTCACCAATGCTGACATTCAGTAATGGCAAGACCATCATCAGTGGCAGGGGTCTATAGGGATGGTTTTCTCAATACCAGTCCATCTATCTTCTTCAGCTCTTACCTTACTGTGAGCTGTGATTACAACTCTCAAGACTTTGGTTGCTTCAAATGTAGAGATGGTAGTTGCTTGCTCTTTCTAATATTTGGAAAGTAGAGAATAGAGAAAGCTTTTTGGGGTTTTTTTTTCCCCCCCACCCTTCCTCTCCATTAAGAACATTGGCTTGTCCTGCATGTTTTTTGCTGGATGATGAAATGGGGTTCTCATCATATTCCTTTCTTTTTTTGACCTGTGACCAGTGCTTGTGCTTTGGGGTCCTTTTGCTGCTACTTTTATTGAAAGGTGGATGTCAACAATTGAATGCAAACTGCATGAGTGTGATGGTGGTCCTTTTGGGTTTGGGTTGGCTGATAAGGCTGTGCTCTCTTTTGCAGTTGCATACAAGCTGAGCAAGATAAGCAAGAATGATGAGATATTGAGCATGCTTCATTCCCTTCTCTTCCACAAACGTGCCAAGGTTTTTGCATCTTCATTCCTTACATAAATCTCTTTTTTCTGTGCCTTGGTTATATTTCCTTACAAAAATCCTTTGGACATTCTGCTCCACATCATGTGTGAATGGAGGTGCTGGATCAGGCTTCTGAAGATCAAGGCTCGTTGTATTGATGTACTTTTCTTGTTATTAAAGAGGGTATAGTTCTGTCCCTCTTTTGCTATGCCTTCTGGGCATAGTCAGTGAGATGATTCTGCAACAAAATTATGAAAACCATTCTTGTTGTCAAGCAATAGTTTAATTTTCAAACCAGGTTCATCATATGTGAATGTGGTGATGTCCTGAGGTGTACCTGCAATTCACTTGTTTAGCTTTTGGGAAAAATATTTCTGTCAGGGCAGATCTTGTGGTTGAAGATTATGGCCAGCTATTTTTCCTGCAAACTGATTGATTATTTAATAGTGCACTTAAGTGCAGGCTGCAGTTTTGAAGCAACATGTATTGCAGTTTTCGGGATATGTTTGGACTGAGAATCAGGTTTGTTGTGTTAACCTTTGTCTAAAATACTGTGTGGTGGTTTTATAAGGGTAAGAAGAATGGAGGCAAGGAACTGTTCTAAAAAAAATCTTTACTTTTTTGATTTGGAAATCTACCTGATGTATTGCCTTTGATCCAGAACTTGTGGACATTGCCACCATGTTCATCCTATCTTCTGTCCTAGTCATGTTGACCATTCTTGTAAGTACTAGGCTTTTGTGTGTGCTGAAGACTTCTATCCTGTGTATTGCTGTTGTAAGCAGGAGAAGGAAAGATCAAGAGTTAAAGAGAAGCTGGAACGGTATACCAAGGAGGGATTAGTTCTGCTTATTGATGTCCTGGACCTTCATCTGCCAAGGACTGGGAAGAAGGTGAAACTTCTCTTTTTATGCAACATGGTTGACTCAATTCTCTGGAAATCTCTGGTTTTGATGAGATGCTTCTTGGATCTCTTGTTCTGTACACTGATGTGTTCAGTCCATATGTATGCTTTGTACTCAGAGATCAATGTTTCAAAGGTTCTCATTCCTAAGTGGGGATCTTTCAAGCCCACTTTTTCCTCTTTAGTTTGTCTCAATGTCCTTCTTTCTTCTCTCTTGTTTCTGTCCTTTTCTCAGCTTTTGTTAGGGTTTTTCCTTTGCTGGTCTGTCTCCCTTTCTCTGTCTCTTTTTGTCAGGTCCTTTGTTATTCATTTTCTTGAGCTAGCCAGCATCATGGCTGAGTTTTCCTGTTACTTACCGTTGTGACAGAAACTCAGTACCTCAGTTGATGTTTGACATTAACCTGCACCCATAACCGGGAATTGATGGAGTCAGTGGGGATGTTATGGTAGGTGATCCATACCATACATGTTCAAACTGCTTTTTTTTCCTCTTGTGATTGGGTTTTCTCTTTTCTTTGGGGTTCAGTTTCCTGTTTTTAATGGTTGCTGATGGTTTCTGGTTTTTCGGTCAGATCTGAATTTATCCAGTTCCATATTATAGAGTCGCCTCAAAATTATTTTCAGTTGCTTTAAACCATAAGTATTGAGAAGTTCTCAATACTTATAGAGATATATTAGAGATCAAAGTTTCTAGTATAATGTACCTGGCAGGATTTGTTTTGGAAATGGTCTTTAAGTGGTTTTAGACTGCATTCTGCTTCACTATAAAATGTGGTTTGGTCATATATTGTTCCAACTTGATGCTGTGCAGAAGTGGCTTCTGAGATTGATATTCTTCTTGGTATTCAAAATCTTAAGCAGTTCTCATGATTCAAGTGGCAATCTAAAGTGATGGTAATATGATTAAAGCATCTGTGATTTTGTTCTGAATTCCATGTGGATGGTTGCATCTCCCTACAGGAGGAGCTAGTGGGGAAAGTACTTGAATTCCTTGAGAAGCCACACAAGACTACAGATGTCTTATTGGAAGAGAAAGAACAGGTATGGAGTTACCCAACTTTGATTGGGTTTAATTTAGTTTAATTGGATTTGAACTACCCTACCAGTTGAATTTCTCACATGGGATGAATTTTTCTCACTAAGCAGTTTTTAAAGTTGATCAATATTAAGGTTCTGGTTTGGAGGAACTCATGCATATGCCAGGTATATCTGGGAGAAGCCTGTGTTCAAAATGTTTAAGTCAGATCTTAATTTGGATTCTGACATTTGAGTCATTTCATGAAATGTAGAAGTCATGGTATTCTCTAGATACCAATGCTAACCATGGACTAAGTGTAGTTTGTAATCATCATGATTATAATGATACACCATCACAGCTTATGTCTCATGTTACTGTATTTGATGAAAGTGAGGAAAAAAATCTTTTGCCTGAGTTTTGATGAATTTACATCAGGCTGTCAAAATTCCTCTCCTGGTCCATTACTCTTGAGAACTTCCAGCCGAATTAAATTTCAAGAATAGTCAATCTTCTGAGTTCTGTCCCTCACCCTGGTCCTTCATGCAGTTCGATGTAGGTTTTCATTTTCAAACTTATCTTACAACCACTGCTAGGTTGTGTATTACTTGGGAGTTGTAATCAGTGATGGGGGAGTGTGAACACGCAGGAGAAGCAATTGAAAAATGCAAGGAAGAGGTCATCTGGAAAGGGAACACTGGGAAGGTCACCTAAGGTTAGCTTGGCATCAGTAGTTACAACAAAGAGTGTTATATATCTTTGCAATAGGTGTCTTATGTGTTTTGTTGTGAATTGTAGTTGGTGCACCTCAATGTTGCTAACCATTGAAAATTGTATTGCAATAGACTTGAACTGAAATGACCAGTGCAGACTTTTTGTGGCCAACATCCAAGCGTTGACTTACATATGTTGTTGTGGAAGGCCAGACAGACAGATATCATAAGGGTTCATGATGTCATGTCTTGGTGTAATTTGGCAATCAGGCTTGCAATGTGGGTTGTAGACCTCTTCTTTTGCAGGGATGTCTGTGATATAACCTCCCACTTCTATGCATCTGGATGCTGTGCACTTGTAAGGGATCTGACTAGAAGTTTGAAATTCCTGAGCTGTTGCTCTGCTTTTCTGTTATGTTCAGAAGCACAAGGTTGATGGTGAATCCTCAACAAAAAGAGGGAGAAGGAAACCTGCTGAGGAAAGTGATCTTGGCGAATCAGCAAAGAGTGGGGATGATGATGCCCTAGAAGAGGAAGAGGAAGAGGAGATTGAGAAAAAACATTTTACTTTCAAGGATGAGGATCATGAGGAAGATTCAGATTCTGATGCAGAGGAAGAGAAAAAGAAAAAATCCGCAAAGAAGTTATCAAAGCCATCTTCCAAAAAGGACAGAAAGGTTGGTGTGAGTATCTTCTGTGTTTCCCTCAGTTGGAACAAATCTGTCGGTGTTGCTGTAAAGGTTTCAGAATCTATGTGGCATTGATTGCCATATGTTAAGGCATCTGGTGTTTGCGAGAGTTTCGCTTGCCTGGACTATGTCAGCACTCCATGTTATGGGCCTGTGCTAAGGCATTCGTTGTTGTAATATACAGTTTGGCTGTGATAGGAGCTTCTAAATTATGGCTGCTTACATTATCTCAAGAAACTTACACAGCGGTAAGTCAATTTAATTTGTATCTTGTATCCTTGCTATTTGTGTATAATCTGTGTCATTTTTCACCAGCAGCAGCCAGAAACTGAGGTGAGTTCTGATTCCAAGGAAAAAGAGAAAAGTGAAGCAGAGGACATGCCACCAAAGAACTCTATGACAAAAACTCCAGCCAAGCTATCAACCCCTGAGAGTTCTCCCAAGGCATCCTCAAGGCCAGTTGAGAAAGTGTACACTAAGAATGCAAGAAAGCAAAATAGGCAAAAAGAGACAGAAAAGGAAAAGGAGAAGCTGAAGAAGGTGAAGGAGAAGGAGAAACAGAAAGAGGAGAGAAAGGAGAAGGAAAAGGAGAAGGGAAATAAGGTGATAGAGAAGAAGGGGAAAGAGACAACATTGCCCAAACTTGGGCCAGGAAGACCCAAAAAGTCAGATGTGACCCTTGGAAAGTCAGATGGTGTGAGCTCCAAGTCCACAATTTCAGCAGATGAGGACAAGGGTAAGTGCAGGATAACTTTTGACCAACTGCATAACACATGTTGTTTGTTAAGGCTATTGCCTGTTTCATTCCTACCATCCATGTCTTTCTCTCAGTCACAATGCCTCAGAGTGAAGAAAGTCCCTTTCTGCAAGGATATCATCATGAGATTGGAGTGGAGCTCAATAGAAGGCCTCTCTCTCCACTGTTACAGGTTATTACTTGATAAGAGTGTTTCTCTGACAAACCAATGTACATTATTGAGAACCTTTAGTGTTGTATTGCAGATCCAGCTCAGAGGAACAAATCATATATGGTGAAGGAGAGCAAACCAAGAAAAAGCAAAAATGTTCCATCTGATGAGCAATTGCAGTCTGAGATCAGAGCCCTTCTGATAGATGCAGACTTCAGTAAGGTGAGTGATGCCACTGAAGTACGTCAGTAGCTTCATGAGTATGAGATGGCTTGTGGAGATGGTATTGATGGCTTCTGATTGTATGCATCGTTGCAGTGCATTCATCACCACCACCAGTCAAGGTGAATGACCACTTCTAGGTGTTTGTGATCACTGACTTTTGCGATAATCTGGTCATTTTGATGTATTTCTCCTGTGATTTTGGTGTGCAGGTCACTTTTACGGATGTTATAACCCAACTTGGTAAGCCATGTGCCCTTGGAAGTTATACCTGCAATTTATTTTCAATGCCATATATGAGGTGCTAATAGTCTCATGGCAGTTTAAACAGGAGAGATAAATTGTTACCTGCACATCTGCTTCTTATAGCCACCATCTTGGCCAAAAGTGATTCCAAGTAATCTTGTATACACTTCCAATGAGTACCATAGCAGGTGCCACTTGATGGTCTCCAGGGTGCATTGTTGTGTTACATATTGACCTGTTGATGGACCAAACAGCCAGACAATTCCAGTTTTGTAAGGCTCTATGCATCCAGCATCTGATGGCCTCTGGTATGCTGTTATGGATTTCAGAGGGGAAATTTGGTGTCAGCTTGACTGAGCACAAGACACATGTGAAGAAGCTAATAAAGGAAGAAATAAGTAAGCTTGCAGAGAAGGAGGATGATGAACCAGAAACAGAAGTAGGAGCAGGGTCCCAAGCAGAAGCTGAAGGAGAAGCAGAGCCAAGAGCAGAATGTGAACCAGCACCAGAATCAAAGCTTGAAACAGCACCAGAAGCAGTTGCAGAACTTAAGGCAACACCAGAGCAAAAATCAGAACCCAAGCAGGAGGAGAGATCAGAAATTTAAGCAGAGGCTGAGGTGGAGGCAAAGGCATCACCAAGAGGGGAGGCAGAAGTGTCACAACAAGTGGCACCAGAGGTCAAAACTGATGTCACTGAGGAAGTGGAAGACATCGTACTGGAACCTGGAACAACACAAAAACCAGGACCAGAGCCTACACCAACAGTAGTAGCAGACACCAAAGAGAATGCTCAACTGGATCTAGGTACAGAACTAGAATTGAAAACTGCTGCAAATGAAACTGAAAGAATTTAAGAGATAGTGTAGGAAAAGCAGGATGGGTCTGAAAAAGCTGCATTTGAACTCAAAGAGTCAACAGAGCAAATGGTGGGAGGTGATGAAGGGGAACAAGTTCATGGTTGACAGGAGTTCAACTATTTGTGAAGACCTGCAGCTGACCTGGTTGACCTTGAGCCTTAGGAGACCTCCTTCTGGCCTACAGGGAGAATAGGTGGTGAAATATATCATGGGGGAGAGATGACATGATGGCTTGATTTTGTTCCTTGCTAGGTAACAGCACATCTTGCTTTTTCCCTTGTTCTGTAACTTTCACTTGATTTAATTTCTCTAGATATGTACTTAATGAAGTAACTCTTTAAGAGACCCAGTTACATTTTGGACCTTAAATCATTTTTGTTTAAGGGTTTAAAATTGCTGTGAATTAAGAAGGGAGAATCTGCATCTGATCATTAAAGGGTGTAAATTTTGATACACCATCTGGCAACAATAGTGACCCACCTACCAGAATGACACCTTTTGTTTTACTAGTCCTCCTGGCAAGCTTCATATACAAAACTAGTTCAGGTCACATTCCAGGTGTTCAATTGGGGGTTTTATAAGGATTAATCAGGAAAATGGAGTTGTGCATTTTAATGACTGTTTTGGTTGACAATTGGAACTGATCATCACCATTTCCTTGTAGAGAATATTTTGCAATATATAAGGTGTTTGAAAAGTGAAACCTGGCTGATTACAGTGTACTTCATGCTAGTCAGTCCTAATGTATTCAGTTTCATTCTCTGCTGTGTTTTGCAATTTTGCAGAAGTATTTGTAGTTGAACAGTTGAGTACAGTGGCTGTGCATTCATAAGTGTTTTCACAGCAAGCTTGGGATGGTGGAAGGTTGTGTTGAACCAACCATGCATCAGAGCAGCATCTCCCTGTTGGAAATTTTCCAGAAACTGGAAAAAAATGACAGATTATTGCATTGAAAACATGGAAATCTACCTGAGGACCTTGGAGAAAGCTTTGACCTTGTCTTTTTATTGAAGCTCCTAGACACAAGGCAGAAACATAGAACCTTGCAAGTTCATTCAAGTTTGGTACATTCATGGTGTCCTGCAGAATATATTCTGGTGCAGAAAATACTAGGAGCAGTTTGCTGCATCGGGGGCTGGGATCAGGTCTGCAAGTGCAGCTTGTCAGAGGAGAGCCGGGACAAAAGATCGGTAATCATTTTCCCCTTTCCATTGTCATTCTATGTGTTTTGTAGTGTTGGATGTATTTTGTTTGTTTTAGTTTGACAAAAATAATAAACACAACTATTACCTTCAAAGTGTTTCTTGTGGAGCTTTTCTCTGCAATCTCACAGATGTGTTAGTGCGCTCTAGATGATCTGAGGACAAACTGCTACACCAATAGTTCATAGGATTTTAGTGTTTAGGGTTCAAGGATTAGGGCAGAGGATCTCCGAAGGCAGTTTTGAGGATCAAATGCAAAATTGAGAATTTCCCATTCTGGGTTTTCAAAGTTTTCAAAGAACTGGGAAGTCTACTGAAAGAACTGATGGTCCAGGTCGTTTCTTTCACTGGTTCTTTCATTTTTTCAGAACTGCAATTTCAGGTAAAGCCAGTTTGATTTTTGAGAACCACTGGTCAGGGTTCAATATACCCAACATCTACCGGCCAGTACTTTCTTTGAAAAAGAGAGCTGACACTAGGTCCAAACTCAGGCCATGGCTATTTAAAGCCAGAACTTCATAGAAATTCATGTTTATAGGCCAATCATTCTACTGCTAGTAAACCTGCTCTTCATAAGAAATATCTGTTTAGTTAACTTCTTTAGGAGTGCCTTCTCAACCAGAATATGCAGTTTTGACAAACTTTGATTGGTTATCATCAGGATGGGAGAAGTGGAGGAGGGTGTTGCCATTTCAATGGATCCAAAGGCTGGTGTTGCGGACATGCTCGTTACATTGTGAATAACCCTTAACATTGTTTATGACATTCATTGACAAACTTTTTTTTGGAGGAGTTGACAACACTTGTGAACCATAATCACAAGTAATGCAACATCTATAGTTGAAGTTCACATTTGAACTAAGTGTTTGTCAAAATTGGGCTTTGCATAATGCTTTTCTAACTTTCATCTTGTACGTAACAATGTGGCTATGTTCAATACATTCATGTGAAATTGTGCCAAAAGCATCATATGATCAAATTTGTTGGCCCATAGTTCAAAAGTTTGAAAAAATAAAGAATTCTTGAATTGCATAGGGCTAATTGATGACACCTTTGTAAGCCCTATCCTATTGAGGCTTACAAAACATGGTTCAATGATTAGAAGAAAAGATTTAGGGTTTAGGGTTGTTAATCACCATGGTGTATTCATTTACTTGTTAATTAGCTATTCAAGATTTTTTCATGATGTTGCCATAGTACAATTATACTACAATCGTTTGAACACTACAAAATTTGACCGATGTCTTGTTCACATAGATGATTACTAAATGAATACCTACCAAGTGACTTAAGAAATATGAAAAAATAAATGTTTATCGTTGTGCAAGATTGGTAAGTGTGAGTTAGCTCCAATGTTAACAAGCCTAGAATTAAAGCATAGAAAAGATGCACTTAAGCTATAAAATCAAATTGGAATGGAAAATAAGTTTCAAGCACAAGTGGAGGCATTTAATGAAAATATTTCATTCAACAAATTTCAAATACCATAACTATTTTCTATTTAACAATAATTATTTAAAACTATAACTCTTATTATTAAAACTTTACATAAAAGATGCATGTAGTTTACAACAAAAAAATCATTGAAGAACACCTAGTAAACTCAATCGACCATAGTTGGGATTGAAACTTTTAGTAGTTTTTTAAATTTTCTTTGAACTTTACTTCAATTGTCACAATTGAAACCCTAGATTCCTTGAGGTTGTTAACTTTGGCTATCATAATTAAAATGTTTTTCTTCTCAATGTAGAATCCTAACTTTATAGTTTGATTTGATTTTCACCTGTCAAAATTAGGTTTCGTATGAACAAAAGCTCATGAATACAATGTTTTCAAATTGTTGTTCCAACATGTTCACTTTTGTTATATCCTTCTCCGAAAGAATAAAATTCAACTTGGGTCATTTAAAAAAGCTACAAGGGGCATTAACTATAGTAAGATTTAACAAAACTTGAATTAATTAATGAAAAATTAGATGGATTCTAACCATCAATCATGTTTTACTATCATTTCAAAACAATGCAAAAGACATATGCATTTGTGTTCTTAAAATGGGCCAAGACCTCCTCACTTTACTACACCACTTTTTTATTATCATTTTCATTAAAGGTTCATGTTTTCAAATCTTTCAAAGTGCCACATAGTTAGCTGATCCTTGAGTGTCCTTAATAATTTTTTAATTTGGGAATCACTTTGTGAAAGTATTGTAACCTACCTTCCACACATTAATAAGAGGAAGTTGAATATTAACTTGTTTCCTACCCTAATAATAAACACCACAATAGTAATTATATGCAATGACCATGGTGTTCAAATGCAAAGATTAAACACCATCTAGCTTGAATCTTTCAAACTCGATGGTGTTTTCGCTTTCTATTTTATCAACATCTTTATAACAACCCTTTGATCCTCAATTTTTCATTATCTCATAAAAGCATTTATGATTATTAAGATTAATTAAATAGACATGACATGTCAATTTTGCATATGATTTCATGTCGAAATTTCAATCTAAGTAAAAACATAATTAATTTGACCATAACGTCTTTTACTAGTTTGTTTCAGTTGAATATAAAGGTAATTAGTAATAATTTTAAAGAAAAATGCAAAAAATAAGCCCAAAAAAAAAAACACATGTTTATTATTTAATTTATTTACAATCAATTAAATGAATTTTATTTATAGTCATTGTACCATCCATGATATGAAGCATAGATGATGGTACCTATTAAAACATATTATCAATACCCATCCTTCCTCCAATCCAAATGGATTATTGCACATATGATATGTTGTGCCATCAAAATTGAAAATTTCAAATGTTCCCCACTATAGATTGTCTTGCAAACAATATGGCAACTTGGTTATGAGGTATGCATAACTAACTCAATTCAAATTCAAAGTGAAATTGGCTAATTTATATTTTGATTATGGGATCAATTTGATGTGATATGGGAATATTAGTAGTCAATCCACATTTATCTTCATGTGGTTGATGAGTTCACCATTCATGTTTCAATTGAATGTTGTTCAAAAGATGCCTACACTAGAAATTCAATGATGTTTTATCACCTCAACAAATTCAAAATATTTCAAGGAACTTGAATGATGCCAAAGTGCAAGTGATCTCCAATTGCAATATTGGATTTGTAGCATGAACCATTAAACTTTTCCATATTGCAACATTATTGTATGATCATCAATATGTGTAGTTGAAGCTAGTCAATTTTTTTCCTTTCTTTGATGCATTCTTTTTGAACTCCCACCAATGTTACATATTGTTCTCACATCAAAATCTTGCACAAGTCCAATTTTGCCTCTCCGAAGCTTTTGGTGTGTTTATGTTTCAATTCTTCTCATATAGTCATGACTTAAATGCCTTATTCTGAGGCCATTACTTTTTTTTTCAAAATTTATTGGTATGGGTTTTAATTTATGATGCTCATGAATTTTTAGATTTCAGCATTTTTTACACCTTTGCAAGTTCCAATTCAATTGTTTTTCCCTATGCCTTTGACATCTTTAATAACTTGCATAATTCAAGGATGTCCCTCTTAAAACCTCTTTTGCAAAAGCCTATGATTATTCTATTCAAACCTATTTCTTTTGTTCAAGCCCATGTTACCTTAAATTACAAATGTAAATCACTCAAATCATATCATCAATTATTTGTTCCCTTGCCTCCATGGGTGCAATCTTGGCATCACAAAATGGACATAAATGAAATTGGGGTTTGCTTTGGACCTTTTACTCCCAAGTCTTGACTCGCTTCACTTGAGACTCCCCATATATAAGTCCAATTTTGTGACAAATTTACTATCACATGAATTGGCACCATGTCACAATGTGCCTCCTCAAATGTTGATGGTATTAACCCATTAATCAACATCAATCACATGAGTAGTATCTCTTTAGTGTTTGACACATCAACAACACCTAAATGTTAAATGTAAAATTTAACAGCTCCTATTATTATCAATTGAAAATAATTTTTATTCACAATTTGGGTTGTTGAAATTACTTGGGTTGTATCGATGGTTAATCAACTTCCACCCCAATGCCACCTCTATGTACACCATTTGCGCACTAGCACAACATTATGAGAAAAGCATTTTTTTTCTCACAAATAGCTAGGTTGATTTCTAACATTTACACAATTTTTCATTCATGCAATGTTAAGGGTGGAAAATCTTCCTAGGCTAGTTAACACCATGAGCATCCTAGTAAATAGTTGGTTATTAGTGGTAGATTTACTTACCATTTTTTATTTACCTAAAAGATGAAGTTAATAGGGTGGTTAGTTTTTAAGAATAAGGATTGGTATTTGTTAACCAATCAACTAATGTGATGTGTGGAAGAGATTAGGATAAGGAGAAAAAGATAAGGAAACCCACATGTGTGGTGGGCAACCTTCTTTAGTTCCTTATTTATTTTTTGAAGGGAAAAAAGGAGGATATAAGATGATTCTAAATTGGATGTGACTAAGAGAATTCTCTTAAAGAAGAACTGTGTACATGACATTGGAGAAAGGGGAGGAGAATATGGAAGTAGAATGTACTCTTATCATTGCAATGGAAAATGGTTGATGGATTTTCATGGCTCTTTATTGATTTTTTTGTTTTATCTAGATTATGAGAAAAATATAAGAAGAAAAGTTCATACTAGGACTGTATAAAGTTTTGTTGTGCTCATATATTAATTTTGTGTCTCTTCTATGAGATTAAAAATATTATTTGTGGTATTCTTTAAAATAGGAAATACATTCTAACACATGATAATAACTACCACTAAAAGGTAACAACAAGGAGGTAGACCTGATATTTGAGAATTGCATGGAAAGTAACATTGTTCCAAACGGTAGGTAGCACAACTAAAAGGTCTAAAAGGGACTGCAAATGGTAGATAACACTACAAGAGGTTTATAGGTGTTACAAACAATAAGCAAAAGCTACATGAGATCTCTAGGTAGCCATGGGTTTTCTTTCAAGTCTGCAAATGATAGTAGGTACAGGGCAGTAATTGGTGTAGGAAGGTATGCAAATAAAAGACATGTTTCATTATCATGCCTTTCCATTTTTCTTTTCAATTTTTTTCTACCCAATAGCCCTTTCCTTTATGGTAATTAGGTTGTCAAAACTTGCGGTTTTACATGAAATTATTAAAATAAGTAGCATTGCACATTTAATGTGTGTCATGTTTATTCAAAGGTCATTTTTTATTAATATGACATCATTCAATGTATCATATGTAATCTACTCATGTCCATGGGCAATTCACAATTTGCCATTGAACATGCACTAATATGTTTGAATCTTATAAAATGTATAAATTCACATTATTTTATTATTATTTTTTTTTAATACACTATCTTCCAAACTTTCACCTTGACTTTTTTTTTTTTAATCATTTGATATTATTAATGTACTTTCATCCCAAGGGGAACACTTAATATAAAGTTTGGGATTTACATGCATCAAATGACCATTTTTAAAGGTGTATCAAATAATTATCCAACCTATTTTTTATCACCTTATTATTATCTAATTTTCTAATATATACATATTAAAACCACCCTATATTACTTATAATCCATTATTTCTAATTATTACATATCTTATATTATAATTAAATTTATTATTTGAATAAAATGTACCCTATTTTTTAACTAATTATAATTTCTACCCAACAACCAATATATTGCACCCTATATTTTTGCTCATGTATTTTTTACTTTTTTTTTATTAGTGTCCCCCCCTAGGACTTTCAATTTTTTTGGATGGAATAATTTAAATGAGGTTTTTCAAAGTTTTCTAAACCCACATATTTATTTCAAATTTCAAATTTTTGTTTACTTGCAAAAAATTACAATGCAAAAAAAAATTAAAATCACATTTACAAAACAATAAAATACAAAAAATATGAAAGTAGAAAAATATGCGTAACTTCATAAAGGTATAGTAACAAAATCTAACAACAATTGTAAAAAACAATTTAAGCATAAGGATTTCATCACTTTTAAAAAGTTGGTCCCACTTTCCTTCAAGATGTGAAACAAAAAATGTCAAATACACAACCTTAAAACCTCACACCTCAAAGAAGAAAATGAAGATATGAAATGTGATTCACCTTTTACATATGTTATATTTTTACCATTTTTTAAACTAATGATTTATTAAAATATAACATTTGAAATTTGTTTGAGCATTCATGAACATCATGAATATTGTCCACAATGATGGGACCTTACACATGATCTTGCCCAAGACAACATCATGTTTCATTTTCCAATGGAAAAACCTTAGACTATTGATTATATTGATGTATCTAATTAAGGTGAAATAGGGTGCATCAGGGAATTAGTCTATGGATGTGCCACATAAAAAGTGATGAAAATTGAAATGAAAAAATGATATTGAAGGGCTTTTGAGTTAGTTTTGTCTATGAAAAACATGGATCCATTTTGCATTTCCAAAGCCTATTCTTTTTCAACTTGTGTGAAAATTTTTACACACATGCTATTGTTTGAAATGTACACAAAATATCACATTTGATACATGACATTAGGGTGGAACTACTTTGTAATTGTTGCCTAGCACTAGAAGGCATTATTTGATTAAAGTGATGGTTAAAATTTCATTAAAAAAACCTTGTGCATCTATAGTTCAACAATTAGAATAATCGTGATTTTATGAATCTATTCACAAAATTACCATCCAAGGATTAAGCAGTTAATTCAAAACATTACTAATTAGTTTAAACACAAGGAATAAACCCAATTGAAGAAAAATATCATAATTTGTTATCTTGGAATTACAAGTAATAGACCCACCTCCCTTAAAATGGCCATCACCAATTCATTTGAACTCCAAATTCGACCATCTTGAGGTAATTGGAACAATAATTTCAAGGGGGTTCTACTTTTTAAAAATTAATCCTTATTAAAACCATTAATAATTATTACCTCAAAGTTAATGTATTTATGGTATTTGACAAAGCAACAAACACATTATCATGCCAAGATGCATATTCAATCCTTAATCCTAATTCTAGTGAAACTAAATTATCAAAAATCCTAGAAATTATCGTTCACCAAATGACAATAAAAATGCACTCAAATATTAACATTTAAACTAGGTGAAATCGTGTTGTATCATTACCATTATTCAATAATTCACAACCCTTGCTAATCATATCCAAAGAAATTGAGACTTTGCATAGATGTGTACCAACAAGCAATTAAACAAACAAGTTACACAAATTTGGCACTAGCATCAACCAAATTTCCATAACCCTTAAATTATTTTGTAATATATTTTAATAAAAAAAACTTGTGGATCAAGAAATTTTACTCACTTCATCATGAATGTTGGAATACAATAGACATTAAAAAAATCATGAAATTGATTACTTTCACTTTGAACACATATCCTCAAGTTCTGGTCTAAAGCTATTTTTTCCTACAAACCTTATTTTAAAGTTCCCATAGGTGGATCTACTAGCTAGTTCAAATATTGTGATTTTTGGGTCATTGTTTGCAATTTGAATATATATTTTGGCTTATGTTAGAACCAAGGGGTAGAGGGTCCAATTGCCTAATACTTAGTTTGATGATAGATTTAAAAGCCCCCTTTTATTTGAATTTGGGATGTTTAAGTGTACAAGAACCTAAAAAATAAAAACACATGGGTTTTGTTAGTTATTCCACAATAGTTCACAATGAGCAACACCATTCAATTCCAAATGACTTTGATTGTAATTGACATCTTTCTTTAAAAAGCTTTGGGCTAGTGTGAAGAAAATTTCATCTTCAATTTCCTCTCCTTCCCATGGCAATGTCTCATCGTCATGTCTTGCCTTGCTCAAAATTTCCCATACAACTTTGTTAATATGTTTTTCAAAACATGACCTAAATCACCTTAACTTTTCAAATGTTAGTTACTACTCAAATCTAAATTGTAAACCCCATTAAACTACAAGAACCAACCAAATTATGAAAAACCAAAAAACAAAAAACATTTAAACACATCAAAAGCATTAGTCATGGTTTCTATCTACTTACTTCATGAATTTTTGTAAATTTTAGTGGCTACAATGTTGCCTTGAATTTCCACCACAATGTTCATATTGAGTCTTTGATTCCTAATCATGCAATTCAAAGTTAAATCACATGGGAACATTGTTAAATATTTCCAAGGTCACCAATTAAGGTCAAAACCCATCAACTTCATCCCCGCTTGCTTTTTGATTTTTTTTGTCATATTATGCACAAGTTCTACAAAAAAATTGATAACACTACAAAAGCATTGGCTATCAGCACTTACTAAATAAGCATGAACAAAATTAAATGAATTATGTTTATTTAGTTGGTTTTGAATGGTAATAACTTATAACAAATACACATTAAACTTATAATGAGTTCAAAGCATATCATTAAAAATTTGTTAGTAATAAATTCACAATTTCAAAGTTTTAAATGGTCAAATGATGACCCTTGAAACATTTTCTACCTTTTTCAACACACCATAGCTTGAAGAGATATCATTATCTTTTTTGTGTGCCTTACATAAACAAGGAAAGTAGAAAAAGAGAGAAGAATTTGGACCTTTATATTTTAGGAGACAACAATGAGAGTGGTGAATGAAATACATGTAATATATATATTTGAAAAGAGACCTTTTGTTTGTCCTTATAGTAATAACAACAAGATCAACACCTCCTAAAATATTTGACTACTATAACTTGATCACTAAGAACGATTAGCAAAAATATGAATTCAAAAACACCCAACACTAATAATGTCACAACAAGAGAAGAAGGATGCATTCCAATGTTCGGAACAATCCAAGAAAAAAAGTTAGGGAAAAAAAATTCCATGCACAAATGTTTGTAGAATCCATTTAAAAAAGGGTCCTATTCTTTTGTAGGACATTTTTGGTCTTAAAAACTAGGACACAAACATAACATTTGATTATACATGCATAAGGATGTGGGGTTTTCTCTTGAGCTAGTCATGCCAAGAAATATCTAGTAGAGTTTCTACCATGGGAACCTTTTTAAATAAAGTTCACATACCTTTTGCAAAAGCTTTTGAACCCTATTACATTCCCTTTTAATTTGCTATGCTTTGGCATCCCCTAGAATAACTAGGACCAAAACAATATGACGCCTTCCCAACAATGATATTTAATGTCGTTCTCCACTTGTGCTCACTATAGACTAAGAATTCAATTTTTACACATGGACAAACAAAATTCTTGTCTACTTTCCCATGCTTTTGCCCTTTCACATTTGCATTGAAAAAAATCAACCTTAAAATAACATTTGTTTGGCATCTTGAAAACCTACTCCCAAATAGAACCCACCATGGAAATTTTTTTTAATATAGGCAAATGTCAACCTTGCCAAATGTAGTGGAACTTAATAAACCTTCCAAAGGCTCTAATTCACATTTGCAAATCACAAAACATTTGAAAAATGAAGTCTAATGGGTTTGAGAAACATCTAGTTTGAGAGAGAACAAGGTCAAGAAGTTTACATGCGACTACATAACCAAAATATTTCAAATTGAGCTCTTTTTATGTCATGATAGATTCAAGATGTTTATACACCCACGATACACCAAGCAGACCCATACATGTGTTTGCAAAGCTTCACCACATGATTATAAGTCTCCTACAACAAATGAAGACTCACACTTGGGTAAATAGAGCCTTTCCAAGGAAATGCCATACCTCCTAATTGATTGGAGTCTTGCCCTTGTGTTTGCAAAGCTCGTTTACTTCAAAATTGGTCATTACAAATGTCAACAAGAAGCCCCAAACCCTTCTTAAGGTTTGGAGACCCAGACCTAAACCTAAAACTTCTTTTAAGCATGATCATCTTTCTATCAAGTTTTTTTGTATCATTAATTTTCAAGTTTTCTCTCTCGAGCTCTCACCTTGATACCACAAGTTATTTCTTGCAATACTCACTTTGGCCTCTTCTCTCTCCAAACTTTGCACTACACACTCTCAAACGCAATTCAACCACTTTTTCTCAAGCTCTAACATCCTAGCTCATACCTCTTTCATGCTCACCTCAAACATAAAAGTTCTTTGAAACCACACATGAAGCTCACAAGAGGCAAACAACTAAGACACAAACCAAACAAGTTGGGCCACTCAAATGGGTGCAAATCTGAATTTAGTGGGCCATTTTTTTGGGTTTGTAAATTGAGATCACCCAATTTCAAGTTTCATGCCCAATCTTTGCCTAACAAAGGGGGTTCCAATCCCCCACTCCACCTCACTTTACATATAAAATTAGTAGCTTGAAGATAATAAAGAATCAATGGAAATAATAGAACACACTCACATCAAGGAAGGACAAAACTTTATCGTCAACATCTACTAATAACAACAACAACAACTGATAATAGCAATTATGGACATTGAAAAATGCAATAGGAAGGACAAAATTGATCACCAGCCAACAAACCTAATGTATGCAGCATCATTGAAGAACAGGACTGGGAGAGAAGATGAGTGTTTGTAGGCTATAAAAAAGGGAAAAACAAATCCATTACAGAAGTGGGGCCAGAGAATGCATCTTTTTTTAAATGAGCAAATTTGCATTGTTAGTATCAATTGGTGTTTTGCAAAAAAGGTTTGTCTGTTTTTGTTTTTGTTTCTAGCTGTTTGTTGCTACAAAATGGTTTCAGAATTTTGGTGAGCTTTCTTGTGAGTTAGTAAGTGAGAGAGAGAGAGAGAGAGAGAGAGAGTTATGCTTCTTTCTTGTAAAGGGGTTTTTGGGTTACTCTTCTGTTGGTTGTCAGAAGGAGGTGGAGAAGAGAGAAAGAGACAGAAAGTTTTAGTTTTCAGTGGAAGTTGTTGGAATCTGTGTTGAGAAAAGTTGAGTAGGGGATCAAGAAAAGAAAAAAGAGATTTTGCAAGTAAATTTTGGTTGTAGAGTTTAGGGGAGGAGGGTTCATCATTGAAGAACAAAAAAGCTCAAGTGGGTACTGAAGTTGTTGGATTTTCTGGTGAGAAGATGAAGAAGAAGAAGCAGAAGCAGAAGGAAAAGAAAATTTGAATGAGGAAAGTTTTGGTTGTAGAGCTTCGGAGGTTCGTAGTTGAAGAGAGACAGACAGACATACAGAGAGAATGGGGTCTCGCATTCATGAGCAAATGGATGCTTGGGTTTTGGGAGGCTGAATTGGGTTGCAAGAGATTTCGGAGTTTTTGATCAGCACCCATCATCTGCAAAAACATCATGGGTTGGTGCAAAACCCATGTGAGCAAAATCCCCAATTCCACCACAGCATGCGAGTTGGTGCGTTTCTTGGAGAGAGCAGTGGGCAAAGACACTGTGACTTTGGTAGAGATCAAAGTGAACAAGAACAGCTTCAGGCCCAAGGGATATGGATTTGTGCATTTTGGTAATGAGGAAGCAGCAGAGAAGTGTGCAGCATTGGCAGAGAATGGTCGGCTCGTGCTCCTTAACAGTGTTCTTAAGGTCAGCCTGGCAGAGAGAGCCATTGTGCAAAGACCTCAGCATAATATGCTGCAATTGGAGAATGCAGCATTGCACATGTGCTGCCTTATGCGACCGGACACTGCTTCCATTTTATGGTCTTCCTCATCAAATGTGGTCACAGCAGAGCTTGATTTCAGCAACAGACATTTGCGCCTGCTTTTGTCAGCTCCTAGGGATTACAAAATGGACTTCAGATTTCAAGACATTTACAGCATTGAGGATGTCACTGTTTGTGGAACCCACACCCGAGCATTGCTTCTTCAGGTTAGTTATCTGGGTATTTTATTTTTGTTTTTACCCCCCTTGAATTCTTGTTGATTCAGGGAGCTTCTTTCCGCAACCCTTGATGATTCTGCCCTAATCTTGACACAGTTTCCTCCTGCAGCTATGGAATCCACCACATGTGTATCGTCGCAAAGATGTAAGCCAGAAAACCAGTGAATTTCTGCCAGGCATTTTCTCATGTTTCGGCTCAGCAGATCAATACTATTTCCGCAAAGAGGAGAAAGAGGATCCTTGGATGCGAGCGACAGACTTCACTCCTGATAAGAGCATAGGCCAGTCCTTGGTTTATGTTTTGGAGCTTCCGACAACTGTAATCGAACAAACCATGAATGACATCTTCAAAAAGCTTGCAGATTTTCGGTTAGCTTCATACCCTCCAGTTTTCCGTGAAATTAGTCTGCAGACTGGAAAAGCTTATGCCTCATCACAGGTGCTTGTCCCGATTGTAAATGCACCATTGGGTATAGATGTTCCTTTTGAGCTCATGTTCAAAGTAAATCAACTTGTACAGTTGGGCAACCTAAGTGGGCCAGTCTTAGGAGATGAGTTTTATTGGCTTCTCCAATCCAATGTCATGCCCTTGGAGCATGCCCAAGTGGCATTGGAGAGTATCATAAATGCAGAGGATGTTTGCTGGGATCCAGTGAAATGGGTGAAGGATGAAGTGGAAGAGTACAGGAAAGGCAAGCGGCAGGCAACATCTGTTGCAGCTGCAGATGGCTTGATGTGGGTGCGCCGTCTTTATGTTTCTCCAACCAAGGTCTATTGCATGGGGCCAGAGCTTGAAGGCTCAAATCGTGTAACTCGCCATTACAAAGATCATATTGACAGATTTCTTCGGGTGTCCTTTGTGGATGAGAATTTTGAGCCTGTTCCTTCCACTGCACTCTCAGTGCCTACAAGAGGGAACTCTCTCTCAGGCCTTGTTGCTGAGAGGTCAGAAGTTTTTGATAGAATTCTCACAGTTTTGCGACAGGGTGTCACAGTTGGAGGACAGAAGTTTGAATTCTTGGCATTCTCAGCAAGTCAATTGAGAGAACAATCAGTGTGGATGTTTGCATCAAATCAAGCTCTAACGGCTCAGAGCATCAGGACTTGGATGGGGGACTTTTTGAGCATTCGCAATGTGGCAAAGTGTGCAGCTCGTATGGGGCAATGCTTCTCTTCATCCACACCCACACTAGAAGTGCCTGCTGCTGAAGTTGAACACATTCCTGACATTGAGAGAGATGATGAGTTTGGGCTGTTTCGATACTGCTTCTCAGATGGAATAGGAAAGATCTCCAAAGCCTTTGCAGTGGAGGTTGCAAAGAAATGTGGTGCTAAGAAACTGCAAGCTGGTGACAGTCCATCTGCTTTCCAAATACGCTATGGTGGATACAAGGGTGTCGTGGCAGTAGATCCCAAGTCAACCTTCAAGCTTTCACTCCGCCCAAGTATGCGAAAGTTTGCATCCACTCATGTCGGTCTTGATGTCCTCAGTTCATCCCGATTCTTACCGTGCTTTTTGAACCGGCAGATTATAACATTATTATCCACCCTTGGGGTGAGTGACAGCGTATTTGAGCAAATGCAAGCAGCGGTTGTTAGGCAATTGGATGCAATGTTGAAGGATCCTGAAGTGGCATGCGAGGTTTTACAGGTCAAGGATTTCTCCTTCCTGTTGCTTCATTTTGGGATATGGATTTTTCTGTTGCCATCTGACATTGGAATTTCCCAGTGCCAAGATTAGAAGTCTTGTTCGTCTTCAATGCACCAGAAGAAGATGAAGCCCTAGTTGCCTCATTTCTCTGTTATATTTGAAGTTGAGAATCTGGCCATGCCCATTTTTTTCCCTTGCCTACAAAGGCCTTCTCAAAACCAACCCTGACAATCCATGGTGTTCTTGTCAGATCTGTGAACTTGGCTCCACAAAATACACTGATCAAAGCGCAAGCTTGAATGGTTTTGCAGATGACCAATTCTGGGGGTATGCATACAAAACTGGTTTCAATGCTCAAGGCTGGCTATAATCCACAAATAGAGCCATTTGTTCTGGGCTTACTGCAAGCTTTCCGCACTTGTCAGCTGCTGGATTTGCGAACCAAATCTCGAATCTTTGTGCCAAAGGGGCGCTTGTTGATGGGGTGCCTGGACGAAACAAAAACTTTGAATTATGGGGAGGTGTTTGTGCAGGTGACACCAACTCCAGGAGATCGGCGATTTGTAGATGATGGTCTCATCCAATTCCCTAAGTACCCTCTAGGAGAGACAAAGAAAAAGGGGGTGGCATATGTTGTGACAGGGTGGGTAGTGGTGGCCAAAAATCCTTGTGTGCACCCAGGTGATATCCGCAAGTTGAAGGCTGTCGATGTCCCTGGGTTACACCATATGTTTGACTGTTTGGTCTTCCCTCAGAAGGGCCACAGGTGAGTTCCTGCTATTCTGACACTTGATCAGCGTCTCCCTTTCTTTGTTGCAGGATTAAGGTTTAAGATTCATTCAGATGTTTAGCTCTGGTTCGGAACTAAACTCCTATTTTGGTGATGTACAGACCACACCCAAATGAATGTTCTGGTAGTGATCTTGATGGCGACCTTTACTTTTTGAGCTGGGATGAGGCACTCATTCCAGCCTCTGCTGACAATCCTATGGACTACTGTCCTCCAGGACAAGTGTCACTTGATCATCCTGTAACTGTTGAGGCAAGCTCCCTTATCCCATGTACTCTCTTGATGACCCCTGTTTGCCTATTGGTGTTGGCATTTCAAATTTTTTACACCTGTATACACCACCAATATATCACATTCCACAATGTCTGTTTCATCACCACAAAAAATGTTGTAGAGCAGTCTCTTGCTTAATTTTTTTGAGGGGTGGTGGTGTATGCAGGAGATTCAGGAGTTCTTTGTGAAGCATATGGTGAATGACAGCTTGGGCACAATTTCCAATGCACATGTAGTACATGCAGACAGAGAGCCGGAAATGGCGCGTAGTGCCAAGTGTGAAGAGCTCGCCAAGCTTGTTTCAATAGCTGTTGACTTCCCTAAGACGGGTGTGCCTGCAGTCATCCCCAACAATCTGCGTCCACATCAGTACCCCGATTTCATGGAGAAAGAGGATAAAGAAACATACAAATCCAAACGGGTACTGGGGAAACTGTTTAGATTTGTGAAAGAGGCAGCAAACCAGCAGTTGCCTACCTCATCAATCTCCAAAGCTGATATTGTGCAGTCCTTTGATCCACAGTTGAGGTTTAATGGGTATGAAGACTTTCTGGAGGAAGCGAGTGTGCACAAAAACTGGTATGACAGGAAGTTGATTGGGCTCATGAACCAGTATGGGATAGAAACTGAGGCCGAGGCCATCAGTGGTAACATCATGCGCCTTTCACGTCATTACTGTAAAAGAAATGGTGCAGTCAATGATCGAATTCGTGAATCCATCGACTGCTTGGAAAAAGAAGCTCGCAGTTGGTTTGAAAGCCATGATCTCGCTGAAGAAAATGAGACTTGCGCCAAGGCATCAGCATGGTATTACGTAACTTATCATCCCAACTATATTGCCAATGGCGAATACTTTGCAGCTGGTAAACGTAAGGTACACTTGTTGAGCTTCCCTTGGGTTGTTTGTGATGTACTTCTCCGAATCAAAAGGTTCAAGCAAGCCCTCCAGTAAACAATGAAAACCAATCAGGCAGTGGATACCGACATGGAAGATGGGCATGGGACTAACAGTTCACATAACCATCAGCAACAACTGAAATTAGTTTTTGACTTCCAGGAGGTTCTGCACATTTCATTCCGTTTCTCTTGAGAATTCCCTTGTGTCTGGTGTTTTATTTTTTGTGCAAGCTTTTGCATGTGGAGCTCTTGGGCATGCAAAGGTCTCTCAAGACAATGAACAATTGCATTACTTGACCAATGCTGAGCCATTCCAGCGACCTTTCTGTCCAACTCTGCTGTGTACTTTCTACTATCCCAGCCATGAGAAATACTGTGAGGGATTCTGTTCCATATCATGAGGTATAAAAAGCACCCACTGCCTGGAAAAACACTCATTCAGAAACAAGAATGGATAGATACTGATAGATTGTCTGAAACAGCTTCTAACTGGTGCTGGTGGACAGGAAGTCTAATACATACTTCACTGCACATGCTTCACTGCCCTGAAAAATGGATGAAATATCAATGTGATTGCAGAGAGAGCCTTCAAAAAAACAACTCTCATGGGTATCAAGAAGCTCCAGAAACATCATGTAACACAACAAAACACATGCCATGTCAGTTACACCATCCCCATTCAAAGACAAAATGAGTGCAGTTATAAACCTTGTTAGTGTTAACATCACCTTTACCATGAATGGCAGTGAGAAGCTGTCATTCTTTGCCTCTAACTTCATTAACTCCCAGTAGTGGGTGTGGATCAGTATCTAATAATCTGGTCAAATTCAGGCAAACAATTATATGAAAATCTGCATTCTGGGTTCCTGTGGAAGCAACAGGAAAACCCAGTCATGATATCAGCCAGCAAAGGCATCGAAGATTAGATGAGAGCATGAGAACTAATTTCAGACAATGCTGACAGTCAGGACCAGAGTATATTCCCCATTATTGACCACAGGCTGAAAAGAATGGAGTAGCCCTTTTTCCTGCAAATTGCATGTATGTGAGTGTATGAGTAACATGATAGAGGGCAAATAAACTGTGGCAAGAACTCGATCAAAAATTTGAGTCAATGTCTCCTGTCCGAACAGAAGCAGGGGTTTGGCTATTTCCTCCTGCAGCATCATCATTATAGACAGTAGAAGTCCTAGTAGTGGCTGCTATGTCCCCCCCCTCTAAAGTGCTCCCTTCTTTCTCCCGCCTCAATGCCTCTTCCAACAGAAGCTGCTTCCGAGCTTCTCCATTGCCATTGGTTTTCTGGCGTAGAACACTCACCTCATCATCATCATCACCACCAAAATCCTCAGGTACTAAGATTCTTTCTCTCAGCTCACTGCTGCTACGAAGCTCATCTAAGCCAGCTTCCAGATCATCAGGAAGTGGAAGCAGGTCTCCAGGTTCTTCTTCATCTTCTACCACTTGGACAGAAGTACCCAGAGGATATAGATCAATAATTTGGTCAAGCTCCTCCCCAAAGAGCTCCTCTTTCTCCATTACCACCTGCTAACAATACCATGTCAAAATATATGGAGGCAATCAGCATGCACACTCCACATGCAAACCAGATTTCACTACAAACCCCTAAACTCATAACAGTCTAAAGTTACATCCCTTCAATGTCTCTTTCTTGCAAAATATACTGGAATGAAACAGAAAAGAAGAAAAAGCCACTCACATAAACAGCCTTTGTCAATGCTGCATGATGTTGCTTCAGCAATGTCAATGTCTTCATATACATGTTGTCTAGGAGTGCTTTAGTGCGCAAGGTTGTGTCTTGTACCAAATCATAGTTAAGTGGTCTCTCTACAAATCCATAATTGTCATACAGACCACCTTCAAACCCCAGTGGAGGCCCTGTGAATACTGCCTCACGGGACCAGGGATTTGGATCTCCAGTTATAGTGATGCCCCCCTCTAGGTTCCATCTGCAAAAAATCAGTCAATTTGATTATACACAAAACCTGAACTTCATTCCCCAAGCTCTTAGGAGAGAGGCCAAGATTACAATTAAGTTTCTAAGTCAATCAAATTCATATGTTTTGATGTAAGATCAACTCAACAATTGCCCTTACATGAGTTCAAAGACGAAGAATGCTCACACTGATACAAGCTTGCGTGCAAGCCATGAGGCATCTGGCAAATGCAGGAGTGAGAATGTTGATGTGTCTCGCCCATACATCACTTCCTCCGCTGCCCTGCCTCCCAACATGACCTGCTTTCTCCCACCAAGATCACCCTGATTTGAATAAGGGGACATAACAGACTATTCAGAAGACTGCTTGAAGTAGCCTTCTGAAACCAACCATGTGAAATGCCAGAACAAGCACTGAGAAGACTGACTACAATGCAATAAAGCATTTCTATGACATGATTGGATTTCGATTCCTCAGCCAAGTGGCATCAAAAGAGAGAATTTCACAATGCAAATCCAGCAAACATTGAGGAACTACATACTGGTTGAAAGAGTACATGAGAATGCATAACATACATAAGATTTGCATTTTACAAAAAAAGGATAAAAACATAAGCTAGGACACATGTTTGCACCTGCAAGCGATGAAGAAGTGCTGGGAGTCGCTCAAACAAGTATGCTTCATCATCAAGCCTGTCAAAAATAGTGCGAGCCAATGTCTGCAAGATGTCAACCAACAACCAATCCTCAACATTTAGTGAAAACACCAATCCCACAAACAACAGTGCCAAAGAAAGCTTTTGCAAAGTTCTGAAAGAACAAATATAAGAAATTGACTGCAATGTGAAGCCCATGGAGAACTTGACAAGCAAAAAGTTGACAGAAATAATGCCCTCAAGGCATGTGCAAACTGAAAATGGACAGAAATTATAAGTAGCTGGGAAAGCAAAAGAAGCAACCAATTAATTCAAAAGATGTCAAGCCATGTGAAGGAAAGATGCCTTAAATATTCCAGATGAACATGTCAAAACATCAATGAGCTATCTCCAAAGGGACAATGGTGGGAAAGAAGAGGATTTCACATCCACAGGATTGGGCAACAAAGGCACAACAAAAGTACATCCAGAGAAAGACAGATGAACAAACCTCGCCACGGGGCACGATGGAGACCCGGTCACAGAACTCTGTCTCTGCATCCTCAAGGCGACGGAGGAGGTGAGAAGTGAGAGCCAAGCCTGTCTCATGAGTAGCCATTCGACGGTGCACTGGCAGCCTACGTTGCAAGCCGATGCGCTCAGAGCCCATGGTGAGGCGATCAAGTGCACGGTCCATATCAAGTCTATTGATCACTGTTCCCCCATGACGAACAGCCACCAAAGCAGCCTCTTGCAATAACTGTGCAAGTTCTGCTCCAGACCAACCTGCCCTTCCAGCCCACACACACCTGTTTACTAACACCAATCACCACATATGGTTCCAGAAATCCAAATCCTTCAGATCATCTGAAACTACTTGTCTCCATTGCTCCTAGAATTACTCATCATTGAGAGAACAACTGAAAACAAACCAGGCAGATTCTTCGCATAAGACTCCAAATCTACTGAATCGTCCAGCTTGACGCTCTTCGAGTGCACTTTCAAAATTTCATATCGGCCTTTGGCTCGTGGAGGCCGGATTGCAATCTGTAAGCATAATGAGTGCCAACCAATTTATCCACTATTTTGGAACACAAGCTGCAAACATAACACTACTATGGTAAAACTACACCCTTGCAGTGTCTACAAAAGACAGCAAGTCACAGACACTCAATCTGAGCTATTTCAGGTGCTTACTGCTTACCATTAAACCAATGAACAGAAAAAAGTAAAACAAAGAATTGTGAATTGATGTGTAAACACAATCTTTGCACAATATCAGCAATTCATTCTAGGAGTACCTTGAAAGAATCAAGACAGCCCAGGAGACATAAGGTGGAGTAAGGCACTGACTTTGCGGTCAAAACGTCCTGGACGTAACAAGGCTGGATCTAGCATATCCATTCGGTTGGTGGCACCTAGGAACACAACACCCTTGCCTGTGTCGAAACCATCAAGCTCTATCAGAAGCTGGTTGAGCGTGGTTTCACGCTCCTGTGCTCCAGCATTATAGCTGTCCATTCCCTCCTCTCCTGCTGCCCCATGCCGCCTGTTCACCAATCCTTTGGTTTCTGAGTAATGCTCTTGGTGTTCAAATTGTGATCTCATGTGCCCTTTGGCTCCCCATGGATGTGTTAGAGTACCTTCCTGATTGCTATGCTTGTACACATTCATATCAGCAATTGGAACCTCCAAATATCTTCCTGTTTGATTAAGAAAAATCATGGGCCACACCTACTCTATCTACAAGTAGTTTCAATGTCAAATTGAACTCTGATTGACACAGGAATAGCTTACAGGACACTCACATGGCTCCCAATGCATCTATTTCGTCAATAAAAACCACAGATGGCCTGTTCACCTGCACAAGTACAAAATGCTTAGCTACCAGAAATTGAGAGAGCAGGTAGATGTGCAAGTAATGAAGTTAGATGATGAAGGGAGAGGTCCAACTAGGAACAAGTAAGCAGGAAAGAGAAGAAAGGATGAGATGAGCTTGGAAAACCTTAGCACGCTTGAACAGGTCACGAATACGTGCAGCACCAACACCTACTAACACCTCCACAAACTCAGAGCCTGCCATTTGATAGAAAGGCACTCCTGCCTCACCTGCTATGGCCTTTGCCAACAAAGTCTGGCCACATAACCCCAAAGTTGATTAATCATCACAACAGCAAAATTTGTACACGCCCTGAATATATTGATGTGGCAAATTATTGCAAACCATTCACGGAAAGTGCCACTACCACATATGTGTACCTGAGCAGTTCTAGTTTCTTATATGGTACAGACTGGAGGAGTCTTGAAGTTTTTGTCTAGCAAAAATAATTCAAGCCAAACATGGTGGCATACTTACTGTACCTTTCCACAGCCTGGAGGACCTTCCAAAAGAACTCCATGAGGGGGCTTTGTGCCCATTTGATTGAATCGCTCGGGATCCTTGAGGTAGCTCACTAGCTACAATTCCAACCACATTGTCCAGAAATCACATTTCTGAAAAAGTGCAGAGTCGATCTGATCAGAAGATCCCAAAATAAACAGCAGAATAAGTACGCAACATTTGGGGATGGTTGCACACAATTGGTTACCTCTTGGAGCTCAGTAACAACATCATCAATTCCTGCAACATCTGCAAAGCCAACACCTGTTGTGCCCTACATCCCCAACAACCCCTTTTCACATAAACTAATTGCTCATGGATCAGCTGGTGAAGATGGAGTTTTTGCACAAAGTATTACCTCTGAACCCACACCATTATTCTCAGCATTGTAAAAGTGATCATAGAACTTGCCATCAGAATGCAATGACAGCAAACCTATTGTCAAAAAGGAATTATGGCAAGCCCATACTAACCTCAACACGTGCTTGTGGCTTGGATTGTCCAAACTCAATTGCTTGCCAAAGATCCTGGGATCCAAACCAAGCACAGATATCAGAGGCTGCAAAAATATGCCAAGCAACCTACAGAGAATCATTAGCAACGTATGAAACAAATCACTACATACAAAAGAGCACAAAGCATGCTTGCGAAAAATCATAATCTGCATACTTACCCACTTGGTGAAGTCCTTAGGCCTTCTTGTCAGTGTGAACTTAGCAAGGGCCGCCATGGCCACCAGAACGAAGATTATTGCACCAAGAGTGCGTGCTGAAGAGAAGAGGGCCCCTGATGTGAGGTACCTATAACCATCAGAGAAAAGGGCAGGAAGACCTTTGCTGCCCACAGCACCACCACTGAGCACACCCAGGATCACGTTGCCTGTTGCCCTTGCAATATCCAACACCAGACCCAAGACTGGATTCACTAAAGGTGCAGCCAATGGCCACAGCACACGTAGTAGTAGTACTGAGAGTGTGCCTGTGAGAGTGAAGAGCAGCACTGATGCCATCCCTCCCACAGCAAAAGCAGCAGCACCCACTAGGCTGGCAACCACACTGAGCTCCAATACCACTCGCCCAGATATGGAGGAAGCTGCAGGATGCGGTGTTGCTGGTGGTGGCTCGACATAAGGCTTGTGTTCCATCCCATTCCCCAGTAAGTATTGCTTCCATGTTCAAAAGTAAAGAGACAAAGATTGAAGTAGAACAAGATGATGAGTGCTAAAACTGAGAGGATGAAGATGAAACACAGACTAGGATCATAGTTTAGAGCAGTACTTTACAAAACTCTCCAAAAGATGAACTATTGACCATCACTGACAAACTAGCAGGTCCTAACTCCCCATACTGCTCTTTCCCCAGAAATGGAGTGGCCTTCTTATAAGTGATGTAAGTCTCACCGTAAAATAAGTTTCAACTTCATGCTGAGGCCCGGTATACTTGCTTAGCACAGTTTGTGCCTCTGGCTCTGTTAAATGCATAGCCCTAACATTGAGAAAACATGCAAACACACATTAGCAAGCCACAACGTGACAGGGCTCTCAAGAAGGTATGAGTTTTGCTCCATCTTCCTTACCAACTAATGGGTGGGCAAGAAATGACAAACTAACCCCTAAAGTAACACTGTAAGGGCCATAGAAAAGAACTTAAAATTAAAATGGAAGAGACAGTGCACAAAAATGACTGAACAAAGAAGTATCTTCATACTTACTGGGAATTTCTCAATACTTATGATTTTAGCTCTACCTAAAAAAGAATTAAGGGAATACCCCATAGTAAGGTTATGGATATTTCAGATCTGACAACATAACAGCAACCAAACAGCAGGATGAAAATGAGCAATTCCCAACCCTTAAGAGAACGAAAGACCACAAAACAAAAATTGAGGAGCAGTTTGAACAACAGCAAATGTTAAAATGCATTCAGAGACCAAACCTTCAACAGCAGCACGACTCGACACACAAGTCTCCAAGAGCACATAAGGGAGGAGATGAGAAGAATGGACCTACCAGTGCCTACGTTGCAAATGTTGTTCACCAGGTATGCTCTTCAGATCCACAATAAAGTCATAATAGACAAATTCTCCACGAGGGGAGGCATGACCTCGTGACGTTAACATCTCTACCTGTTGTGCATTCATAGCCTTTAAAAAGCTTTCAAATGTCATCTCAGGCAACACATCCAAAAGCCGATTGAACTCTTCAAGCTCTGAGACATGTCCTGAAAATGCTTCCTCTGGTACATACAAGTTGCCCCGGTACTCTCTGAGGAGATCAGATAGGTACACTTGTTTATCACGCTCATTTGCATCACTCCCTTTTGAGGGTACTGGTATCTCATCCTCAGGTTGTGAGGGTGTCTCAGAGCCCACTTTAGCAAATTGATTTTGAACAGTTTCAACTGCTCTCTTCCACAGTGGTGTTTCCAATCGTTGTTTCTCTCGGAGCGTGTACAATTCATCTCCAATCAAGTATTTGGGCTCAACCTGACTTGGTCTCTCCCTTAACAATCTACTCACATAGTCCTCTCCCAAAGAAGAGTCTTTGTTTGCTGCAGCTCGAACATACAAAATTCGAATCCTAGTGGTGCGAGTTTTTATCCGTAGCCGCAGCAACCTCGGTGTTGACCCTAACCCTAACACCCTGCCACAGACTGTCCCAACAAACATTTGTGCCCATCTTTCAGAACTTAATCTAGCTCTCTAGTAAATCTCCTTGTACTACAAGACATCTCCTTTGAACAGAAAGCCATGCAAACATTATTATTACAAGGTGCCATCCTAAACCCTACATGCAACATTTTGTCCCCATGAAACCCCGGAGCCAAAGAAAGACCAACTCTAAAACCCTTAATCAGGGGTTGAGGCAAGGAGGACACAAATACACACACAGTCTATGAAATCTTCTGCCGTTCGTTTTATTATATTGCTCCTGCATAATAATTCCTTTAGCTTCCTCAGAAAACCATGTGATTCCATGGCCCCCTGCCATAACCCTAATCCATATGTGCTACTTGTAACTGCAAGAATTGCGTTTCTGCTCTTCACACTTCAACTCAATTGTGCATACACCGAGTTCACAGCACTTCTGCCTGATGAATAGTGACGGTACTACTGCAAAACATGCAATTGAAAAGGAAGAAGAAAGATTGGCAGCACAAACCTCTGGTATTATTATGACAAGAAGAAACAGGTGGGAAAAAACATGGCGGCGGATGGTGGGCTTGCAAAGCGCTGGCCGCCGCCATCATCTCCATCCCCTCCCGTAAAGTATCCAACTACCACCACCACCTCCGGCTGCTGCTGATTCTTGACATCCGACTCACATTTGAAAGCTAACAACAACAGCTACGCAATTTCCTCTTCTTCTTCTCGCTCCTTACCTTCGACCACGGAACACATTATTAGTGTAATGCCCAACTTCCTCCTCCTCCTCCTCCTCCTCGTCGTGTGCCCGGATTCTTCTTCTTCTAAACCTCACCTTCCTCCTCCTTCCTTCCCCTTCTTCCTTCCTCCTTTTCTTGTGAAGAATCTTACACACTCTGCCAAACTTCCTTCTGTAAAAGCGGAATGAAAACTGCAGAGCAAAAGCGCAAAGACACCCTAAACACCCAAAAAAAAAATCCAAAAACTGCAAAGGAAGGAGGGGATGGCAAAAGGAGAGAGATGAAGCTCCCTCCTACTTCTTCTGCAAACACAGCAACCAGAAACGACGCGCAAGCAAAAGAGGCAGTCCGAAAGAGAGAGCCTCCGGCTATGGTCGAATCCCATACCATTCCATCCCAGAATGTCACAGACGCCAGACCATTATGCAGTTACGGATAATAGAGTTCTCAGATTCCAGACCATTATGCACTTACGGCTATGGAAAGGGGCTCAGATTCCAGACCATTATGCACTTACCGAGATTGGAGTGTTCAGACTCCAGACCAATTATGCAATTATGGCTATGGAAGGGCTTGGACTCTACACCATTATGCAGTTTACAGGAGTTGAGCACTAAGACAATTCTGTTGCATAATTTCAAATTTTGCCACAGAACTTTACACTGTGTAAAGCTCAATCCTGAAGCATCATCCCCTTTTTGGCTCATTACTTGATGTAATTGGCTTCTCTGAGAGGAGCACAATTCCGCATGAGAAACCAATTATTCCAAAAATTACATAAAATCTGATGAACGAGAAATTGTGGTAGCTGCACAGAACTGGTTATGTAAACTGTGTGCAGTTAATTCCAGAAATGTCTCCTTTTTGGATGATTCCTTGCTGTAATCGGCTTTCTACGAGAGGGCCATAAACAGTGCCATTCCATATGAGATGCAAATTATTCAAAGATTACGTACTCTCAAGGGGCAGAATGTGCTATCTTTTGGGTTGTTGTTGTTTCTTTTTCTTTTTCTTTCTTTTTCTTTTTTGGGGTGTGTTTATCCACATCCATTTACTATAAATAGTAAATTTTTCATTTACTATTTTCCATCCAGGATTTCATCTCCTCAACGTTTGTAAACAAATATACATCCTACCTATAGGAAGAGGCCTTTTTGGATGATTCTTAGGGGGCGAAAAGTAATTGGCTTCTTTGGAAGAAAAACTAACTTATTTTTTTGGTTCTAAGAGCATCTCCATCGATGCTCAGTACGTGACCCTTCGGAAATGTTTTTCACATCCAAGTTTAGTTATATACTATTTTTTTCCAACCCCACCCATTACAACTGATACTCTGACAGCAAATAGGTGGGGGGGGGGACTCCTAATAGCAAACCACCTGGACCAATCAGTATGATGGGCCAATCGAAAACACTGAGCTGCAGCAGTCAGATCATATTTATTACACTCTTTTCTGCACGTACACAGCGTTGCTGCTGTGCCTTGTACCGGCCACCCTCAAAACTGTGCAATTATGTTGAGTCAAAATCATTTTCCTGACCCAAACCAGCATTTTTTGACTTTTCTTCATCCAATGTTCCTGTGCAGGATCACATACTGAGCACCGCTGGAGATGCTCTAATCGTTTAGGGCATTATTAGTCAATCTACAAATCCTGTTGTTTTTTTTTTTCTTTTCAATTTTTGATTTTTTGCTGAACAAAACACATTTAATATAGAAAAAATTTAACAGGATTAAAGCATTAACAACATTAACCCAAGGGTAAGGTATACAATAGACAAGCTATGTGTGACATAAGCCAAATTGATTGTGAGTGCCTATGAAATGAGTAAAGGGCTCACCCATCCCAATGGAAGTGGTTATTTTGTTCAGGATGGTTAAGTATATGGTATATTGCCGGAGGTGAAGGTTATGTACATGTATGGAAGGACAATAGGCTAGGGTCTCTTTGGAGACAAACTAATCAAAATTGTAATTCGTATTGGAGATAAACTAACTTGTGTGTAGGGTAAAGCCAAACCTGAGGTTGTTGGCTTTACATGAATAAGGACACACACAAGGTGGACTTGAGAATGGTCTCAATTCTAGTAAACTTCATGGTTGAGGATTTTATCGAGTGTAAGAACTTGTGTTGATTTTTTTTTCCCCTTATAATATCTAATGGGTATCATTAGAAAAAAAGGAAATCATTAAAATAAATTAAATTTTTGGGTGAAAAATAGAATGCGAATTATAGTGGGAGCTCCTTTTTTTTTGTAATGCCCCACAAATAGCAAAATAAAAAATTATGTTTTGTAAGCTACTCTTTTATTACATTAGAAAAATGAGTGCATGTCTTTGTGATTATTAATCATGTTTTGTTTTTGGTCATTTTGATTATTCTATAAATTGCTATTTGGGATCTGCATTGCTCCACACTTGGGAGGTCATTCCTTCTATATTTTAAGAAGCACTTAAAATAAAAGGATATTTTTTAATTCCAGTGACAATGATTCACTGGAGCTAGTTTAAGTAGAACAACTTTAGGTTCTTCAAGCCATCATACATTGGACAATTCCAAATTGGAATTTGTTAGTTCATTCTTAAATGAAGATGGATGGAAAGATGTCTTTTCATATTTGTGTATTATTATTTTTTCCAACAACACATTTACAAAAAAATATTGAATACATTTTCCACCAATTTGCATACCAATTGTCTTTAATTGAATTTGAAATCAATTCAAATGAATTTTAATCCAATTGTTGAATTGGAATTGAATTCAAATACATTGAATGGATTTCAATTTTATATAAGAAGGAATTAATGTCTTTCACTTCATGAACAACATTTAGAAAAAAATTCTTGTTCCACAATGATATTTGTTGTTTTTTTGTTTTTCAATGTTTTTATTCTTGGTGCAAATAAAAAGGATTTATTGCATGTGACACATTGCATCATATCATCATTATCCTAAATTGGTTGAAATTTATTTTTCTCAAGGTTTTTTCAATATTTCATATCATTGACATATGAACATGAAATGAGTTTTCTATGTTTGAGCATGAACATATTTTTTCTCCTCCATTGTGATTTGCACTTCCTTCAAATGTTAAACACCAAGTGATGTTCATCTCATATGTGTGCATTATGTGAAAAGAAACAATTGAAAGAATTAATGGACCAAAAGAAAAAAAGATGTACTATTTTCTTCAATGTTTTTCTTTATTTTTTTAAATTTTGGTTACAAACTTATTTTGATATGTTCTGATAATCCAATTAAATGCATCACATCATTATTATATAATGCATGTTCTATGATATCAACCCATTTATACTTTTACAAGAATGTTTTTTGGTAACTTAAATATTCATTTTCAAAAAAAAAAAAAAAAAATTAAAAAATTTAAAAAAAAAAAAATTAATAAAAAAATAAAAAAAAAAAAAATACAAATTTATTTTTAATTATAAAAAAACAAAATAATAAA
>Ga0116231_10001357_pt1 | contig 49653 bp, 42 predicted proteins | sample S1TSphgellanicum_2_FD_89695 | JGI IMG/M metagenome (GOLD analysis project Ga0116231, IMG submission 89695) | Host-associated microbial communities from peat moss isolated from Minnesota, USA - S1T2_Fd - Sphagnum magellanicum MG | ecosystem: Host-associated > Plants > Peat moss > Unclassified...
ACATCAACCAAACATTGTTGAAATAATACACCTGTGCATTATGCACGGGGTTCACCAATGGTTGTCCAAAATCACAAAAATTGGTTTTGACCCAGACCCATGTTTCTCACAAAAATAAAGGATCGGTCAAAAAATGGTGATATTGGCAATTATTTGGGAACATACAGGTTTCTGCCCTCCAGTGTAGTAGGTAGGTAGGTGGATCGGTAGGTAGGCAGGTAGGTAGGTCGGTAGGTAGGTAGGTCGGTAGGTATGTAGGTCGACAGGTAGGTAGGTGGGTCGATAGGTAGGTAGGTCGATAGGTAGGTAGGTCGGTAGGTAGGTAGGTCGACAAGTAGGTAGGTCGGTAGGTAGGTAGGTGGGTCGATAGGTAGGTAGGTCGATAGGTAGGTAGGTAGGTAGGTGGGCCGGTAGGTAAGTGGGATTGGGAGATTGTGGTTTGGGGAGATAGTGGGATTTTTATTTCACCTGTGCATTATGCACGGGGCACACACTAGTCATTTTTTAATTAGAAGGAGGTGATGGCCACTGAAACCTAGAAGGACTATTTTTTAATAATGTGTGGGGGGTTTGTAAGCATAACTTTGAAAGAAAGGAATGTTATGAAAGATTTTTTTAATTATGAAAGAAAAAATAATGTTTGTTTGGAGCTTAACTTGATGTAGGAAGAGGTGGAGGTAGAGGTCAACTAAGGACATAACCTTCAACGTTTTAACTCCCACTTTTGCATTGTGTGTACTTGGATACCTTGTTAATACAATTGTTTTATGTGTTTTTGGTGGAAAAACTGAAGAAGAATAGGTGTAATGTTTATGTGAATGTGGTAGCTATTAGTAGAAGGCAACAAGAGTAGATGCTTTCAATGTGACTTCTTTGTTGATATCACAATTTTTTTTAAAAATTAATCAAGTGCTTAAAAAGGTTTGCAACAAAAAATAAGGAGGTAATTATTGACATAAAAACATGTAACAATAAATAAAGATGTAATTATTACCATAGACATTACAATAGTAACTAGGCAAATAATTACCACCTTACAAAAGTTTAACCCTCACCAATTTTAATAACCAATCACCATGGATAAGATGGAAACGTCTAATTATAGGTTTAAAAAAAATTTTAACTTTCATTTTTAAATCCGCATCATTTAAAATTCCAAGGTCCCTAGTTATTTTCAAAATCATAAACTTCTTAAGTCAAGATTTGGCAATAATAGTCATGCAAATTTTATTTTTTCATAAGTTTGTATTGTTTAAACATGGATGTCAAAACACATATGAAACATGTTTAAGTAAGATGTGAGATTTTATTATGGATGAAAATCCCTCGCCTTTCTTCTATGTGTTTTTTTGCATGATTACCATGTTTGAAGAATATGAACCTATGAAAAAATGGATTTCATATGACTATTATTGTCAAACTACCCAAGAATTTTATGATGAAGTTATTAATTGTCACCATATTTGTTTCTTTGGTATTGATTTTTATTCTTACCTAAAATATAACGTCACCATTATGTTAAGTGTGCCTCCATGGTGGTTGCCCTTCTTTTGATGTTCTTAAATTACATGTGCGACACATCCCTTTTCATCTTGCCCTTATATGATAGGGTGGATGTAGAACACAAAGTTCATGCCATACTAAGCATTATTGGTGATGATTTCAAATTAGCATAAATGTTCACAAGAGTAGTTAGGAAAGATGATGGTTTCATTATACCATCAATGTAAGAACTTTGTGGGCACTTTAAAACATTACACATAACCAGCACACAACATGCCCATTTTTTCACTTTAAGCATGTCAAGACCTCCTCATTTGATATTCACCCTCTTTGACCTCTCCTCATTTGATGTACCCATAATTTTGAGATTTTCAAAGTTTCATGTAATCTTTCTTTCAATGTGTCATCTTCAAATTGTGATTTTAGATATTCCTATTTGTATATCACATACCCAAACTTCCACACTACAAAAAGAATATGTTGTGTTACAATTTTCTTCTCTTGAGAACATGTTGCAAAATGTTGGTTATAAATGACGTGCATGGTGCTCAAGTGAAGTGACTCCACAATTTGATGAGACTTTTATTCTATTTCCTAGCTCCCTTCATCCTGAATCACAACACTATGCCAAAATGTAGCATCCATGATTTGAACATATATAACTAGTGTCCCAATCTAATCATGTAGTAAAATGTGTTTTGCAACTATGTCATTTTTATGACTATAGTCCTTTTCATGACTACATGATGATAATCATATTTTAAAAATATTATGTGTGCCATTGACCTTGTTTGACCAAATTTTCAAATTAAAAAACCTTGATAGGGGGTTCATATTTGCAAAATGAAAACTTACATTCACATTCAAAAAAAAAAAAAAAAACATTGATATTATATATTATCATTTAGATAACATCGGATTTACAATGTATTATAAATCATTCATGTAAATTTTGGTGTAAAACTAAGTCCACAAAATTGAACATAACTTGGATATAATGGTACATGGTAATATATTTCTAAATAAATATTACATAAACTCGTACAACATAGAACTTTTGTGAAGATTTTTATTATACATGTTATGGCTTGCTTAATAAAAAAATTTATTTCAATATTGTGGTTTTGAAACTTTGGCAAATTTTCCCATATTTTGGGATTTTACAAAAAATACACTTAAAAAATGAAAATGTTGAACTTGTTCCAATTTTATTTGAACCACATTGTAAATATTCACCCAAAAAACACTAAAATTAGGATTCTTGTGTTCATAAGTTTATTTTGATGAATATCATATTTGAACTTTTTGAACTTAAATAATGATATATAATTTTATATCCAAAGGATTTCAAAAGAAATCCACATGCCCCAAAATGGCATTGTTTTGCAAGTTTCCATATTATGGGTAATAAAGAATATACAATTTGATCCAAATTTATTAATATATTAATTTATCAAAATATTTGGTCAATAAACTTGGAAACATGTTATAATCTATATTAAATCACATTTAATGGATTATAAAAGCTTCAAAATAAGAATTTTAAAAATATTCATTATAAAATTTAGCAAAATTTATGACATTAAAAAAACACAAGTGTATAAATTAATATTTATGAAATTTACATAATGTTAATACTTTATATAAAATTTAAATTTTTTTACATAATATTATATTTCCATTGATTAAATTTTTTATTTTGAAATTAAATATAATAAATTTATTAACTATAGATAAATATAACACAACATTTATAATAACTTTTCCTGATTCATTATATGTTTAAAAGGTCGGAAAATCTAATATTTACTTATATATTATTTTAAAATTTCCAAAAATAATTCAATGCTGATTTTAAATAGTTTTATTTACAAAAAATTATGAAAATATCTTCAAGACATTATTGTTGTTCAACTGTATGAAATAATGAAAATTCAAATGCATTTTCAGTCAAATTACTTGATATATATTTTTTAAATGTGCACATTTTGGAAAAATATTAAAGAATGAAATTTATTTTTTCCATTTGGATAAAAGGTCCAAACAACATATAACCTACCAATGTGTTTACTTTGCATTTAGGACTATTGTCCTTTTTGGGTTTTTTTTTCTCAAAAAACATGTTTTCTTAAAGAGGAATTTTTGAATGAAATGTTTTGAAACTTTTTATATATTGTATTTATAGTTGCTCCAATATGTCATTTTTTTTTACAATCAAATTTGGAAAAATACAAATTTGTGAAAGTGCACAAATTTTTCCAAATTTTGTGTTTTGTTTTGAAAACTTTTCATAATTTCAAATCAACCAAAACATGTTAACACTTTCAAGTTTAATTTTTTATATTATAAGCTACAAGTTTTTTTAAGCAACATATACATTGCATCACATTTACATGTTGAAAAGGACTCATGAACTTTTTTAAAACCTTAATTTTTAATAAATATTTTTTTTAAAAAAAATAATAAGTTTTAGTGTTTTTAGATGTGTCTAATAATACCCTATTACTATAAAAAAAAAATGAGGATGAAATAAATTGTATTATGAAAGTAGTGTCATTGAATGAAATTGTTAAACGTATTTTATTCAAACCAAATTTTGATATTGGAATTTTGTTTGATTCATTTTAGATTTTTCAATAATTATATTATTTAATAAGCACAATTTCCTATAATTCACATGCCATTAAAGTGGCATCACATAGACAAATGCAACAAGCATTGTAGAAAAATTGATGTTTTGACATCAATTTTGGCTCGTTTGAGTTCATATGCACCTTTACAATTAGTGCTAGTATGCCTTTTAATGTGGTGGGGTGTCATTCAATGCATGAAATTACAATGAGTTGAAAATATACTTAAGATGTGTATATATGTTAGAAATCAACTTAAGGATTTTTTCTTAAATATTTTTAAAATTTTGAGATGGGTGAACTAGGATTTGTTTATATTTGATTGCCATTGGATCATGAAGAGTATGCATTTCCAACTTCAAGGTCCCACAATTGTATCCTTGATTTTATTAGCATAGTCCATCTACTAAAAAAATTAAATACTTAGAATTGAAATTTGGAATCAATTATTGATTCAAACTAATGATTAGTTTAGCTCATTTTTTAAGGGCCCATGTATAATGTAATTGGAAAGGATTTCGCATTCACTTGAATGTAAAAACTTGATTATATCATGAATGTTTCATATGTTTGCCAATTAACAAAAGTAATTTTGTAGAGGGTTAGTAGTTCATGATCACCATTTCCAAGCCTTTACATGTAGCCTTAATTGCCATTTGTTTGTAATCTTGAAAATTACAATTTTTTCATTCCATGTGATGATATGGATTCCCTTGGTTTTTTGTGTATATATTTTTATCATGGATGTAGTTTTGATGTTAAATTTGCATTACTTAAAAAAATAGTTGTGAGCAAATTCATCATTGACAATCAGTCTTGCCAAGTTTGGCTATTGTCCCATTTTAAGTTGAATTCTGAATTCCATTAGTCAAGTTGACAACTAATAATTTTGTGGGAGTGCATTCAATAGATTTAATTATGACCTAAATGACTTATTATTGATTGAAAAACGAAAAATAATATATTTGTTTTGAAATTTTGAAATTATATAATTTTTCCATCTTCTATCATAATATTGTGATATGACTAGTGAAATTATGTACAATGTAGCCTATGATAATTAGTATGATTTTCAAAATGTCAACTTCCTATTTTCACAAAATTTCATTTCATTATTTTGAGGATTATTTAATAAAAAAATTGACCTTAAGGTAATGTATTTAGAGGAGGCTTCAAAGTATTTAAAAGTTGATTGATATCTATTTTAATTTCACTTTTCACCATTACAACAAGTACCAATTTCCTTTTCTTTTTGGTTGTTTCTGTTGTTTTCATTCTCCTTATGAATTGCTAAAGTTTCATTTCTCCTTGGCTTATGAATATTTCCAGTGGAATGCTAAATAATAACTAATATAAGCTATAGGATTTTGTTGTGGCATTAGTGTTTGGTGGTGTTCATAATCAAGATAATGCATTATGGGTTCATATTGTTCAAGTTCCAACAAATAGTTGTTTACACACCTATTTTTTGTAAGTGTTATGATGGTGGGCTTACTAGTTTGAAAAATTGATTTGATAATAGATGAACATGGAGTTGGTGGAACAAATTGTAAAGTGATTCCAATCTTGGAAGATGACTCCATTTTTTCAGCTTCTATAGCTCACATTCACTTTTGTTTGGGCAAGGGGACGGGGTTAAGGTTGATTGCTAAGCCATCTATTTGTTCGTTCCACATCACACATTTTATTTTCACCTCAATGTTGTGTTGTCATTGCAGTTTGATTCAGCCCTTAACATTTAATCTTTTCACCTGTGAGTGTGAACATGGGTTAAACACATTTGGCACACATCCAAGATGTCCATTTGGAGGTCAACACATAACCACACATGACACCATTAGAAACTTCATGTATGTCATTATTTGAGAAAGTGGGCACGATGTATGGAAAGAATTGTGATATGTCTTTATGTTAGGACTTTTAATACGAATTGATCTCTACATGACTCGTGAAGATTAAGTTTTTGTTGGCAACGTGGGGGTTACAGACTCGACATGGGAGATGGTGATTATGAATGTCATTAATCGACTAGTAGGTGTAGTTGTGAAACCTAGCACCATTGCTAAGATTTGCAAGTATAAAGGTCTTCATGAAGACACCACTTTATCTCGATCGCCATGGAGGTGCACGGTGAACTTTTGCACGATATGGATCATTTCATCAAGGAGTGTGCTTCTCTTTTTCATAATACACGATCGAGAGGTCATTTATCTTTGTCTTTTTGCATTCAATTTTTCAGGTAGCATGTTAATATTGTTCTTTAACGTCCTTTAGCTTCTACTATAGAAAGGAAGATTACATTGATGAGAAATGCTAATTCTAGACCTCCTTTTACTATTAAATCTCATGATTTGCATGCATGTGACATTAGAGGGGTTGTGCATGAAATAACTTCCTACCATGAAAGGGACTAGCTCTCTCCCTTCTTTGGTTCTTGTGGGCCACACATCGTTTGGCCTTTTTTGGCTTTCCCTTTTGCCTTATGATGGCCATCAGTTTTTTTGACCCCATTCCAATCAAAACTTGGGCTGTGTGGTGAAGGAGTGGATATTAGGAAGGAGCTAGATGATTCACATGCTTCCCTAAATGATTGTGAGGCACTCTAGAGCAAGCGAAAGTCTAGCAATGGCTGGAAATATGACAGCTGCAATGACCCAGAGATGGTTGCTAGGATCATTGGAGGAAGGGAATGGCATTCGGTAGTTTGAAGCTCCCCAGCTGCCCCAGCATAACATGAGAGAAGCTCCTCAGCTCTGTGGTCTGATGCCCCAACCAATGGTCACTATTCCCTGCCAGCAAAATGCCCTTGCCATAGGAAAAGTGTTAGGAAAGTATGCCATAGCCTACCAGTGCCACCTTGGAGCAGCCAAGATTGCACTTGGTGCTCTGGAAAATAATTTGTTCCTTTGCCCCTTTGTGACCCATTTTGGGCTTTGCTCTTGCGGCTCTGACTTGGGTCTTCTCCTTTTGTTCTTCCTTTCCCCCTTTGCTGGGTGCTTTGTTTAATGAAACTTGTTAGGGTTTCATCATCATTTTTACTCCATTTGAACTCATGAAGGACTTTTCAAAAAATTGCTCTATAATTTCAGTCAACTGGTCTGACAGAATTCCCTCCGAAGTAGAAATGAACCTTCCCGCTCATAAAGCGGAACAGAACCTTCCACTTCCTGAAGGTCCCATTCCATTCCTGGAAGATCCCAATTTTTGTGAAGAGTTTCTTTATTAAAGTTGAGGACCAGTTGTTTGTTTGGCTCTTCTTGGGTTTGAAATCCAGGAAGAGTGTCAAAGCTGTTTAATGAAGCAATTCCCATTGGTGCACCGTACATCAAATTTTGGATGAAAAAAAGTCAAAACATGCCAGCTTGACTCAGCGAAATGATTTCGGCCCAGCATTTTTGCACATGATGCTGCTGAGCCTGGCTAAAGGCACAACAAAGCCTAACACATGCTGTTAGTTCACTAGAATGTTGTTTGAATTGGGTGGGTCTTTGTGGGTGGCTATTAGTATTCTCGAACCTTTAGCAGTGCCAGTTTCAAAGTTATGGGTGGTTTGGAAAATGGTAGATAACTAAGCTTGGATGTGAGAAATATTGGCCAGTTTCAAAGTTATGGGTGGTTTGGAAAATGGTAGATAACTAAGCTTGGATGTGAGAAATATTGGCAGAAGGCCACATACCGAGCATGGGTGAGGGCCACATACTTAGCAAAGGTTCTTGATGTCACTAAATTAATATCATCCACCAAATTGAGGTCATTCCCAAGACTTGTGGATAGTAGTAGCCTGATATTGGAAGCTCCGGTTCATTTGCTTGATATCGCTCAACCAAATTAAGGGCATTCCCAAGAATTACGAATGGCAATGTGAAGTTTGTACTACACTAATGTACATATGCTTTGGTAGCTAGTGATGACTTCACTCTTACCTATGTATCTAAACTTATGCTTGAATCACTTGATGTCATCACTTTTGCTATTTCTCTTCTTTGCACACACATTTCTTATGTCTTAAACCATTTCAATAATTTGACATCACAATCCTTTGTCATGACTATGATTGGTATGAAGCAAAATTGCCATTTGTTGAACTTAGGGTGAGCGACTTTATGGATACTCTTATTACAACTAATTTCTAATCCATACTTTTGAGAGAAGCTTGAGAGGGAGAGAGTTAATAAGGAGTTGAATGTTTTCATGAGAGCATTTTCAAGATTACATTAAAAAAATTTGAATTGTGAAAATTGTTCTTTGAAACACAATCAATTTCATTCAAATTTTTTGTTGAGTTGATTCAAAAGGGCAATTGCTTTAAATGAAAATTATTGATTTAGGATTTCTTTTTTCCTTGTTTGCTCTTCTTTTTTTAAAAAATTAGTAATTGAAATCGACAATGCAAAAATTTCATTACATGGATTGTTAGAGAAATAGATGAAAAAGTGGTCATAAAGCTGAAGTTCAAATAATCTTTGCACATAATGCCCCCCGCCCCCATTCATCAATCTCATTTCTATTTTCATAGAATTTAATTTTCAATGGGTGTCACCAATTTATCATGTCGAGGTAAGGGTCATTATTTGATTTTTAACTAAGGTTAATTAGTTAACTAAATCAAAGGTGAAATGTATTTTTTTTTTTTACAAATAAAAATTTCAAATGTTTTAAAATATTAATAAATTTAAATATTTCTGAATAAAAATGGATTCAAAAATTTTAATTTATTTCCCCGTGTGAAAACAATTTAAGTTCTTGGTATGGTTTTTCGTATGCCGAACGATAAGAAACACAATTTCGAGCAAAATCTAGTGGGATCGTGTATGTGAATCACACTATATGAGACCCAACCAATTCCAAGCAAATTATAGGGTTGAGATGTATGTCGTCACTAATAATACTCGGCCCAATTCCAAGCAAATTTGGGGTTTGGGATGTGCACGATGACGAAGGGATCCGAATCCGTGCGAATTCTCGGCCTGAGGCGAACATTGAATTGGTGTACAAATGAATAAATATTCAACTAATAAATTGGTGCATCACGCATGGTCATTAGACCCCCTTTTCGTCAAAAGAAAATTTCTCTCGATTGTCATGGCGAGCTATGTCCGGTAGACCATGTGGGGGGAGAGGAGAGGAGAGGAGAAAGCCCCTCCAAATCCCATCGAGCCTACCTCGTTTCTGCCTATCTTGTTTTGTTTTTTGTTCAACGGATTTGGATCGGAGGGGTGGGTCTGTGTGTGTCTCGTAGGTGGTCAAGGTGGCCCAAATATTTCCCAACTCTCAAATAAAGTCAATTTGTTTCAAGAACTTTTCTTTTCTTCTCTCGGAGAGAACAATGGAAAAACAAAATTAACTAATAATTATTTTTTCATTAATTAAGGAATTAGTGAAAAATATTACTTAATTAGTGTTTGGAATAAAAAGCAGTAGTATTTACTTACTTCTTCTTCTTTTCCTTCCCTGATACCCGGAGGGTATCACGGGAACACACAAGTCAGTACTCCACACATGCATTTGCGCTTTTTCTATACACACTAGCCAAAACCATGCAGCAACGTGTGGGAGTGGGTATTGGATTTTTGTGATACCCATCGGTTCTGGGTATTTGAAAAAAAATCCGGATCAAAGAAAACCGCTGGTTCCAGGCATTTGAAAATTTTCAGAATCAAAGAACCGCTGGTTCCGGGTACTTTGGAAACAAATCAGATTAAAAGAACCGCCGGATCTGGGTATTTCAAAAACTTCAGAGAATCATATCAGGTTTCATGAAAGAACTGGCAAAGACTGGACGGTTTTAGGAGGATATTTGAAATGTTTTGAGAACCATGGTTATGTATAATAATCCAGTAATTGATTTTTGATAACCCTGACTATATATCAGAATCGGGTATTTCATTTCTTATGACCATGGTGATCGGCTTTGATACCCTGATTGATACCCATAAGGCGGTTGGTGCAATTTCTAATACCCGCTCCACTCCGGTTTTTCAGTTGGGAAGAAATGTGTAACTGAGTTTTGGCCAGCCTCCAGAGACCACAAACGATTTTTTTAAAAAAAAAAATAGAAAGAAAGAGAAAATTGGAAAAGAATTTTCGAAAAAGGTTTTGGGAAAAGAAAATTTGAAAACTCGAAAATTCCAGAGCTGCTTTTGTTCTGGGGGAGGGGGGAATGGATGAATTAATCTCATTCATCCAATTCACTTTACCGTTCACCTACTCATCCCGTTGACTTGGATAAAAAATTGATAGGAGGGTGCTGTTGGATGAAAGGTACGTATGTGATGGATGAATGAATGAGAGTCGACGAATTGTATCGTCGTTTTCATCGACGGTGGTGGTGGTGGTGGAGCCCGGCCGGGTCTCTGCGGCTCTTGTCTTTTTGTGCGTCTCGGTTGCGTCGTTGTTGCGTCGTTGTGGCTGTGTTGTTTGTGGCGGAGCAAAATGTGCGCACAGTAGTAGTAGTAACTAGTGCTTGCTTCCTTGATTGTTCTCTGTCTCTGTGTCTCTCTCTTCTGCCTGTTGTCGTTGTGGTTTTGCAACAGCTGCCGTTTCCTGTTTGGAGAAGTGTCTTGTTGCTGTTTTTGTTGTTCCGTATCGCTCCCGGAGTCCTTCCTTTTCCATGCAATTCTTTTCGCCGCCACCGGAGGCACGTTGTAGAATTCGACTTCCTCTTCTCTCTCATATCTCTAACAATCAGCACTCCCCGGTCTGGATTATCACATGAGCTTGCTTCAAGAGTTTTGTGCTAAAAAACAACTGCATCAATATCATCATCAGACCGCGGCGGATCCAATCTTTTGAAGAGTTTTGTGCTCAACAACAGCTGCATCAATCATTCATCAGAAGCAGGGGGATCACATCTTGTAGAGTTTTATTCGCATCAACGTCATCAGACCTGCTGCATCAGGTTCAGAGCATCTTGATTTTTATTTTTATTTTGTCGACATCATCAGCCCCAGATCAGGCTTAGAACAGCGGCTTCAAGAGTTTTGCTGAAAAATAATAGTCCTCAATCAGGCTCACATCAGGCTTAGAGCCGCTGCTTAAAGAGGCCTTTTTTTTTTTTGCTGCGCATCAGCTCTGAGTTAGTCTTAGTTACGGCCGCTTGAAGACCTTTTGTTGTTGCGCATTAGCTCAGAATGAGGCTCAGAATCAGCAGTCTTACAAGAGTCGTTTGAAGAGTGTTTGTTGCTGCGCATCAGCTCTGGATTAGGCTCAGATTAGAGGCTTAGAAGGCAGTTTGCAGATTTTCTTTCTTTGGCGGTGTCGTTAGTAGCACGCCTGCATCTACCGGTAGGCTCTCCTTGTGTAGGTAATATAAGGATTTTTCTTTCAGCTTGTGGATCATTCGGATTACCAAAAACGTAGCGGAGTTTCTGTAAAAAGGCGGTCTGCAACATGGAGTTCTTTACCAAGACCGGCATGGGGAGGGAGAAGCGGCCCTTCGAGATGGAGAGCGCAAGGGAGGGCATGGACGATGGAAAGAGATCCCGCCCTGCACTTGCACGGTTAGATGCAATTCACAAAGCTAATCTCTTCCTTTGATGAATATTGTTCAAAGCGCAGGATTATATGGTTTGAAATTTTTTTTTGCTTGAAGTTCTCGTGTAGTAAGTAGATTGTATGGAGTCCTTGGCGGATTTTCTCATCTAGGTTTGGGATGTTCTTGCAGTGTTATTGTGGACGCGGTGAAGATGGACAGTGTGCAAACAGTGTGCTCATCATTGGAACCATTGCTTCGGAAAGTTGTAAGCCTGCTTCTCTCAATCGTTGTTTCAAAATCCATTTTTTGGGATAAAATTCCAGCAAGATTTATGTGCCTTCTTTAGTCATTTGGTTTATGAATCGTCTAACAACAGCAACTTCTCAAGTGGCAATTATTCTTTCCTTCTGTGGCTTGCATGGTTTTGGATTGTAATACGATCGAAGGTTTTGTCCTAGGAATTCTTTGTGTTTTTTACCCAATTTCCACATTTTTGTTTGGATTCCTATTTGGGTTCTCAGACTGAACATTTATGCAATTTGCTCCAGAAATATTTTAAATATGTAAGTGAACTGCAGGTGGGAGAGGAGGTTGAACGTGCACTTGCAAACTTTGCACCACCCAAAGTGGGCTTCCGGTATAATGCATAGTCTTTTAGTTCCAGAAGTTGTCCTTGGTGATTTATCAACTTCCTTGTCTCAACCTGCTGTGACTTATTCAAGAATGAAATTTGGGTAAATGATGGCTTGTCCTGTCTTTCATTGTAGGTCTGTGCCAAAGAGGATTCAGGGGCCAAACCAGCGGAATTTGCAGCTGCAGTTTCGGAACAAGTTAGCACTGCCCCTTTTTACAGGAAGTAAAGTGGATGGAGACCAGGGGACTGGCATTCATGTGGCTTTACTGGATGCTGATACAGGCCAGATTGTGAGTACAGGTCCAGAAGCTTCTGCAAAGCTTGATATTGTTGTCCTGGAAGGTGACTTTGCCACAGATGATGAAGAAAATTGGTCCCGAGAGGAGTTTGAGAATGCTTTGGTTCGTGAGCGTGATGGGAAAAGACCACTGCTCACTGGAGAATTAACTGTTGTCCTTAAGAATGGGATAGCAACACTAGGCGAGTTGACGTTCACTGACAATTCAAGCTGGATACGCAGTCGCAAATTTCGGATTGGAGTGAGAGTGGCAGACGGTGTTTGTGAAGGTTTGCAGATCCGAGAAGCTGTGACTGAGGCATTTACTGTCAAAGATCATCGTGGAGAGTGTATGTTACTGTCTCCCTGCTTTCTTGCTTAGGGCATTCTGCAGTGTCATGATTCATAAGGATATTGAAACAAAGTTAGACCCTACAGCCATGCCATGGTTCTCAGTTCATCTCTAAACTTCTATGCAAGGGATTTATTTTACAATCAGTGAGTCTGGGGTTTAAAGGTAATACAAATGCTTGGGTCCCCTGCTTTGGAGAAAATGTGTTGAATCTGGGCACCAAACTGGGTTGCGCAATTGAGTACCATAAGAACTGTGTGCCAAGACACACTGGTGCTCATCCACAAGTCTTGTGTAAGCCTTTCCTGTAATTCTGGCAGAGAGCTTGAATCCATTGAACACAGAGCCCTTTGTATAACATGCTAACTACTAATCTGAAAACAGTCAATCTGCTGCTCGGTGGTGTCAGCATTTGGAAAGCCATATAATTTTCTGGGTCAGTGAATGAGAAACAGAACTGAAGTTTCTTCAGCAGATGCAGGTTGTGTTTCACTAGTTGGAGGACCTGTTTGTCTCCACTGTCCTGATGTCAAAAGTGTTTTTTTTGTTCTTGTGATCTTTGTGGATGCAGTGTACAAGAAGCACTATCCACCAGCACTGAATGATGAGGTCTGGCGTCTAGACAAGATTGGGAAGGATGGTGCTTTCCATAAGCGTCTCAACAAGGCAGGCCTTTGGTCTGTTGAGGATTTCCTCCGATTGGTCGTCATGGATCCCCAACGACTTCGCAATGTAAGTCCCTGTTCTGTAATGACTGTAGTAAGGACATTGTGAGGGTTAATGGTTGTGTTGCAAGTGGTTGCACTTGAGAGAAACTTATTGTAGGCTTGCTAGTGGTACAAGGCCTTCTGTTTACATTATAGCCCTGTACTTCTCATGTAGATTTGTGTTTCTCTGGACCAGATTTTGGGAAATGGCATGTCAAACAGAATGTGGGACAGTACTGTGGAGCATGCCAAGACGTGTATTTTATCGGGCAAGCTTCATGTCTACTATGCCGATGATAAGCAAAATATTGGTGTCATCTTCAACAACATTTTCCAGCTCATGGGACTCATTGCTGATGGCTCATACATGTCTGTCGACTCTCTCTCTGAAAGTGAGAAGGTAGGAAGAGCACCACTCCAGTGCACCACATCTGAGCAATTCCTCCCTTTGCCAATCTTTTGAAGATTGAATAAGAATTGGCATGGAATTTTCTAGCGCTAGCTGTAGATGTGTAGAAATTTGAGGACTATGTGGATGGAGACTGACATCAGCTTGGAATCTCTTTGAAATTAATCCCTTTTTTCCTGGGTGACACTTTCTGCAAATTCACTGTTGATGAGCCTCATCAGTAGATTCCGAGAAAGGAATATCATAGTATCGATACTACAAATAGCTCATAGTGATACCTATATGTCTTGAGTGCTAACTGACTTTATGACTGAGTCTGCATTGCTTCCAAAAATGTGACAGAAACTCAGGATGCAGATTTTTGTTTAATTGTTTCCCCAAAATTTTGAAAGATTACTATATATATCTACAACTACTGTGGCAACCTGATGAAGTGAGTGGGAAGTAATGGCAGCTAGTCATTGCCATTCATGATGAGGGTGATGGTCTGATACTTTGTAAGTGGCACTTGTAAGGTGATGACTGCACATGCTCTTGTCATGTCTGGCTTTGTTTACTGGAACTGACACAATCATAACCTTCAATTATTTCTGTGGAGTTTTCTCTGCAATCTTGTAGGTGTATTGATACTCAGTCACAGCTTGAACTGTTGCTAAATTTGGTGAAAAGTACTGACCAATTTGTAGAAAGCTATCATACACTTATATTAATAGAGTAGGGTTGGCTAACAAGATTGTGATTATTTCTGTGTGCATCACCAGGTTTATGTGGACAAGCTAGTTAAAGTAGCATACGAAAATTGGGAGAGTGTGATGGAGTATGAAGGAGAGGCACTTGCAGATGTACAAGCCTACCCAGCTAAAGGAATGGACACATACACAGATGATCCAATCAATGGGCTAAATGGGCGGACTGTCTATCTACAAGGTGCAGATCAAAAGACATACATCTATATTCTCGCATAGCTCTCTTGATGAATGATGTGTCTGTTGACAAGTTTGAGTGTGTCTCTTCATCTCTAGGATGACAGCTTCCTTTTTGGAACTGGACATGGTCTAACAAACATGGCTGACAGCCACTTGGTTCGGCAGTGCATTCCCAATGTCTTGGGAAGCCGTAGGTTCTCATATTGAAGATGGTGGTTTCACCCAGTGACCTTCATTTTGACTATTCTGGTCAATTCATGCTGTGCAACTAGGTGGTATGAACCCACAATCACTTGTATGGTGGCCATGAGGCCTACCACTAGGCTGTAATTGATGTTATTGTAGCAGATGACATAAGTTCATTGAGTAAGAGTTGTAATTGGGAATATCGTACTGGAGTTTGGCCTAGCTAATGGAGGGCCAAGTTTATTCTCAGCCATATTTCTTTGTCTGGTCCTAGGCACTAATAAATTTAGCATTCATTACTTGGCAGGGTCATGAAAAGTGGAGGATTGAAGGAGGAGCAAGTCAGATTCAGATTATAGGGCACCAGCAAACCATGTCCAGTTGTCAGTACACTGTTATGCTGACACCCTTTTTGCAGGTTCTTTATCCATGAGATATCTTGTACATATTTGTTGTCATGCATGCCTTGGGTTTCTTGTGGATAGGCATTCCTTCAAGATCCTGTATAATGCTGATGTGTGTGAAAGACCCTGATCTTACTATTGTAATGTGGGTTCTGGTTGCTTGCAGGAGCTGGGATGCCAGTTGTAATTCAGAAGGGGGTGAATAGAATGGTATTTGAATTCAAGCTGGAATGCAAGTGCAGACGGAAGAGCTTGGAGGTTGTGGAAACAATACTACCTCCTACTTCCTTCACAAAGAGGTTGCACAAATGTGTGCACTGGGCTCAGGGAGTAGGATGTACAGTTTGGAACTAGGAATAGGTGAAGGATAACCATAGCTCTTGAAAATGCTGCATTTGCAGTGTTTGTACAGTTCTTTTTTGCAGGAAAGTAAAGGCCTGGTAACCATGGATTGAGTGATGCCCCGGGTATAAGGATGGTCATTTGTTGTCAACCAGCTGAATTGTCAGGATATGGTGTAGCATTTTGGATTTGATGAGCCATTATTTCCTGAAATGTGAGCACAGAGTATTCTCAGCAAAGTGTACTATGTTGTAACCAGTAGATTTAGCTGGTTCCAAGAACTGAGCATCTCTGTATATGGTCCTTTTGTACAGCAGATGCAACTTGTTTGTTGCCTTGTGTAGCAAGCAGTGCTGAAGCCAAGAGTTGAGATTCTCAACATAAGTGCATATATCTATGGGTAATGATTTTGCATATGTTGCAACTCTTAAGATCCATTTTTCCCAATCTAGTCGGATTGATGCAATGGTGTGAACTGGAGACTCAAGGTTCAGGGTTCCATAATCCTTTGTTTCATCTCTTTTGTTCTCATGTGATGTTTCTAATAGTGATAACCAGGTCTGGAGTCTGGACCAGTGGCGGTTGGTGTCCGTTTCTGGTTCAGTTGTGGATCTCATTCTCTGGTTCCAGTTCTGGGTGTTTGCAGGCTCAACAGGGATCCAGCCAGAACTCAATGCATCGTAACCGGCCTCATTTTGGAGCTGGAAACCCAACTGGCTTAATGTGGCAGTCCTCCTTTCCATGGCAAGGGTTCTACAAGGAATGTATCCTTTGAGAGCATTGCAGAAAAAAATGCAAAGTTTAACATTATTAAGAAAAAACATGTATAGAAAAAAAGTCTTGATAATTTCCTATTTAGATCAGTTAAATTGGGTTGGCTAGCTAGAAAATTGTTTTTTTAATGATATAATTGTTTTTTTGTAATTTTGCAGAGACCAATATAAGCTTTGATTATAGTCCAAGCCCTACCTTGCCACATGTCAGGAGAGGAAACTTGCCATGTGTAGTAGCTAAAAGGGAGGTTTCCTTAACTAGTTCCAAGTGGCAATTTGGGCTTCTGGGTGCGTGACACCGGTTCCTTCCCTTGATTTTTCTCTCTGATTTGAATGTTTGAAGCTCCTCCACCACACCATCAAATTTGAGTAAACTTTCACTCTTGAACTATCAACATGCAGCATGCTTTACATCTCACCTTCTTGAACTATCAACATGCTTTACATCTCACCAACATACTTTACATCTCACCTTCTTGAACTATCAACATGCTTTACATCTCACCTTCTTGAACTATCAACATGCTTTACATCTCACCTTCTTTCTTGAACTATCAACATACTTTACATCTCACCTTATGAGCTTGATGCCCCCTTCATCTGAAAATTGGTAAATTTTTGCACATATTTTTAAAATTTGGGCTTTTACAAGACTTCGTTTCTTTTTTGTGTTATAAAAATTGTTTCCAAAATACTATTAGTAGAAGACTTCTTTTCTTTTTGTGTCATAAAATTGTTTCCCAATATACTATTTAGAAGACTTTGTTCTCTTTTTGTGTTATAAAATTGTTTCCATATTAAATTGTGCCCAACATGGGTTTTTTTTTTATTATTGTCAAATTATTTCAACACATTTCTTGCCAAACAAGAGAAATGTATTCTTTCTTTCATTGTCAAATTGATTTTTGGGGATTTTCTGCCTGAAATTTGTGTTTCTTTGAGTGTTAAAAAAAAAATTCGAACATTTTGTGACGAACATGGTGTATTTATATTTCAATATTAGTTTATTTCAGTATTTTTGTGGCCAATATAATCAGGTTTTTTTCTTTCAATTTTGTGATATTGAAAATTTGCCCAAAAAATTCCCCAAAAATAGAAAAATTAGCCGAATTTATGCCAAACATTTTATGCCAAACATGGGTGAATAAACTAAACAGTAACTCTCATCCCTAACATCCAAATGAAACCCTGCCAAAGTTCATAATAAAAAAAAACATCCATCCAAAAGGGTAAAGGGAGGACCAAGGTCCAAGAAAAGAGACATCCAAATGCACTTCACACATATTCATACACACTTGCTATTCATTTAAATTCTAATTTTAGTTTAATTTGAATTATTTTCTATTTTATTTTATTTAGTTTTTCATTTCCATTCTGATTTTTATTTTATTTTTAAATTTCGGAAAATCTCTCCCTTTTTTTGGGTTTTGGGGGTGGGGGGTTTTAGGGTTTTGTAAGCTTCTGTTGAAGACTGCAAGCTGTGAAAATTTTTGTTTGTTTGGTTCTTGTTTTGACTTTGATTTCGTGATCATGCAGTTTTGATTGTGGGTTTTGTGCTGCAAGAAGAAGCTTGTTGGGTTTAAGCTTGGATCCTGTTTTCATTCAGAAAGGAAGAAGAAGAAGAAGAAGAGTTTGGTGTTGGAGTTCTTGCGATTTCTGGATGTGGATCGCAAGCTTTTTTGTTTGTGCATAGATTCATGGATTTGGGATTTACTGTTGTTGTTGAATCCTGTGCAAATGTTTTGTGATTTTTTCTTCTCAAAAGATGATGATGAATGCAGGATGTTGCACCATGTTGAAATGCTGGCCATCTTTTGTGGCGGGAGTGTTTTTTTTGGCTCTCACGGAGGTTTTGCTAGTGGTATGGCTGGTGAGGAGATGGGTGCAAAAGCAGCAGCAGGAGCAGGAGCAGAAAAACTCCAATTCTTTAGCTAACTCTCCTGCTGCAATGATCATTCACTCTGAAGGTGCTGCCATCAGCTTCAATCTTCAGGTTCTTTTTTTCGATTATCCTAATATGTGGTTTTCTCTTCGAAGTTTATGAATTTCTCTTTGCAAAACTTAAATAAATCAAGAAACGCTTCTTGTGAGGAAATATATATATTTGCTTTCTTTGAGATTATCAGCTTCTTGTCTGAAGAGTGTTTTTCTTCCGATTGACTCTAGTAAACAAGTAAGTTTCCTGCATCATGAAAGCTGGAAAACTGACCAAACATCGTGAATTTGGTCTAGTTTTCTGCAGAAGGAAAACCACCAAACATCATCAATCTGGTCTAGTTTTCTGCATAAGAGCAGCTCCAACAGTGCTCAGTGTGTGACCCTGCAAAAATATTTCTTGCATCCAAGATTAGTTATTTACTCTTTTTTCCAACCCCACCCATAAAACTAAACCGGCACTGCAAACAGATGGGAGACTACTAATAGCACCCCACCTGGACCAATCAAACTATCTAGCCAATCAACAACAAGCTCTGCTGTGTGTTTTACCAGCCTCAGCATCCTGTGGAAAAATGTTGTGCCTGTTGTGCCAAAACCATTTTGCTGAACCAAACTGGTATGTTTTGACTTTCTTCATCCAATTTTCTTTTGTGGGGCCACATACTGAGTACTGGTGGAGCTGCTCTAAGGAAAACTGCCAAATGTCGTCAATCTCATCTAGTTTTCTGTGTCAGGAAAAATCTGACCAAACATCAGCAATTTGGTCTAGTTTTCATTGCCATCATTGGTGCAGTAGTCTCTTCCTGACTCAAAATGAGAAGCATTCTCATTGAAATTTAGTTCTGTTGTTCACTCTAGTCATACTAAATTTTTGAGGAAGCAAGTCCAATGAGATTCAGCAAGATCCTGTGAAAATGTCCAATTCCTGAAAGCGATGAAAGACAGTAATCTATGCGGTTCCTGTGTTATTGTCTGTGTCATAATGCTTGAATCTATGCCCTTGTTTGCACAGGATGATTATGTGCTTCAATGTGAAATAATTTAGATTAATTACATTTTTTTGTTTCTAAACCCTAAAGCCTTGCAGCTGAATAAGATCCTACTACAAACCTTGATCTTGATTAATGAGTATGCAGTTTATCCCTAATCTGGCACACACCTGACAACTTTCATTTTTCTTACTGAGTGCCAGTGAGCAACCACAATTTGTAAGGATTGTGAATGTTGCCCTTAGTGATAATTCTTTCCCCAAAAATTGTTACAAGAATTATGTTGAATTCTCCCAAAAAATTTCAATTTTTTTTTTCAGATCTGCTAATACTGAGTGACAGATTTTAAGTCAGCTATTTATTTGTTATTTTGGGTTGGAAAATTTCCAGAGCTTTTTTTATGTTTATGAGCACAACTGTGTTCCATACTCTATTTGGGTTGTTTCATCTATTAGGGTTGTGTTTTACAATTTACCATAAAAGAGGAATGGTTTGTCTTCTAGGGAAGTGTATGGGTTGCAGCACTTCCAGAAGGGAATTGGAGCAAGGCAACTATAAAACAAGTGGGCAAAGACAAGAGGAGAGACAAAGAGGGTCAAAAGGAAGGATCAAGGCATGACAGCAAAAATGATGGGATGGAAATAGTTCCCAAATGGAGACATGCTTCTCTCTCTAACCAGATTCTGACATTGAAAGCGACCAATGGGACTGAAGAAACTGTTTCTCTTGAAGGCTGTGAGATCTTGGCAATTTCCACCAGTCCTGGCCCCAGTCGGAAATGGTGAGTTTGCTACCCTTCAGCATGAGAACCTGTTAGACAGCTGGAAATTGCAGCACTTTGTGGCCTGGTTCCTCAGTAGAATTTCAGGCTGGCTTGACATGCCTTATACTGTGTTGAACTGTCAGATTGCTGATGAGATTCTGAAGCACTGTTTCTTTTTGTGGGGCACATTTACCCATGATTTTTTCTATTTGATCAACAAGAGGGGCCTCAAAGGGGGTCAAGTGCTGGATTGATGATGGTTCAGGAGCACTAACTGTTTTGGTTTGGGGCATTTGTTTCTGGTTGGATGAAGGGGCAAAAGGGCGCCGATAAAGGTCCACCATCCTGATCGGGTGCTCTTTAATGGGTGCAAAGATCTTCTAATATTTTTTGAAACTGGTTGGGAGAAGGAGGCATGGTGTCAGGTGCTGCGAGCAACAGCAGGAGCATCAACCTCCACAATCCATAGAACAAGAAGAGACTATCAAGCCTACACACACCAAGTGGAAGCCCACATGCCCTATGTGAACAAGTTCTTCACAGGACTTGGCAACAAAAACCAGTTTAGTAATGTACATAAGAGCTATGAGAACAAGTCCCCCAATGTAGTAGCAGGGGTTTCACGGCGGCGAACAATTTGGAGGAAGTTGACTAGTCGAACTTTCAAACCATCAAATGCAGTTAATTCTCAAGGGAATGATTATGGCACCATTCAAGAACAGGAAGGAGAGATAGCCAGCATTGATGATGCAGGTAGCACTGCCAATGGGACAGATGGTACCCAACCAAACAATGCCTCTATTGCTGACCATGACAAAATCACAATTACCAATCAAAAGGATGAGGATGAGGAGCCTAAAACCTTGTCTGCGGAGCCCAAACTTACGACCGTTAAAGAAATACAGCAGGGGTTGATTTGCTTGAATATGGTGGTGTCAAGACTCTATTTCGACTTCCATAAGAGTCCAGCTAGGATGGCATCTATTCAGAGGTTCTTTCAGGTAAGTTCAAGTACTTTCCTTCTCTTTGTGTTTATTGGTGTGCATTGAAGCTTGTGCACCTACTAGGAACTCATTTGCTTGGAGTTTAGGAGCTCTGATGTGGGACATCAGTAGGGGAATGTGTGGTGGTTTTATAATTGTGATGCTTCAAGGACATTGGAATAGTTGTGAGTATGGTTCCAGGTGCAAAGTTTGGAGAATTGCTTAAAAATGCATCAGTGGAGACCCATAGAAAACCAACACAGTCTCAGTTGTGCCTTATATATACAGGGACATGCTAAAATGAAATAAAAACTCTTTACTTCAGAAGCTTGTTGCAGCTTGAATGAGGATACTGTTGACTTTTTTGATTAGCGATGTCTCTTGAGTGCTAGCCAACATCGCATCTGAGTCTTCCCATTGCTTCCGGAAAGGCAACAGAAACTCAGGACGCAGATTGTGTATATTGGTTTGCCCAAGTTTTTGGGAAGATTATTATATGCTTATCTACACCCACTGTTGGGAGCTGATGAACTCAGTGGGTAGTCATGGCAGCTTGTCACTGCCATTCGTGATGAAGCTGATGCTCTGTCACTTTGTGAGCGACTCTCATGAGGTTATGACTGCACTCATTGTCATGTTACCTATAATTGTTGTTGTGGAGATTTCTCTGCAACTTCATCAAGCCTTATATAATAACTCTGGATACTGTTTGGTCGGATTGATTACAGAGGCAATTGCTGAAATTGAGAACCCCAAGCTACATAAAGTCGGTGACGGTCAAGGAATTTGGGCTTGGGGATTTGCCTCCCATTGCAACAAGTATACGCATGCTCCCAGCAGACTCTGAGGGTACCTTGGCATTCGAGGTAGACGTGGAGTGGCATACCAACTTTTTCATCACTTGCGAGACTGGCCTGGAGGTGAGGGATGCCAAGGCACAGGAGTCTGTGACAGCACAAGCCACACAACCAGGCTTAGCTGGAGCAGCTGCTGCTGCTCTGCTTACGGGTATAGAGGAGGATTTGGAAAGCAATGGCACTGGACAAGAATTTGCAAGCCAAAATGGTTTTCTGGCAGGCCCAAAAGCTATAGGTATAGCTTGGCACTTGTTTTTATGTCAGAAATAATCTGGGGCTAGCTCATCCAGTGTGGAATGTTTTGACTCAGTCTCAAGGTTTCCGTATTTTTGTATTGAGTTGTGGCTGGCTATGGGTTGAAGGTGCAGGCGAGGGTAGTAACAAAAGAGGCAAATGGGTTCAGTCCATGAAGTCCATGATGTCGCATGTGGCTGACCAGGTCTCCCAGGTGTGTGATGTCTCTTGTTTTTTCATGACCTCAAGTCATTGAGTGATGTTTTGAAGGCACAGGTGACTCAAATGTGGATCTTCCCTCATGGAAAGTATATGGTCTGTGATCAAAAGCCAATAGTGCTACTTTCATGGCTGCATCTGTACTGTCTAAAGTTCTTGCAACTGGTTGACTAGAACAACTACTGAAGCACAATCCTCCATTTCCATACACTGCTGGATTTTCTTAAAAGCTAAAACTTTTTCATGAGGTGTATGGGAAATTCAAAAGGATTTTCTTTTCAATGGAGTTGACAGGAAATCCTGACAATGAGGAAATTGTGAAGCTTGGCATCTCTGTATTGTGTTTAAAGACTGTACTCTGGAGCTCTACAGAAACATCCTTTGGGCATTCCAAACTGGCTAGTGATTGATCAATTGGGGGTGTGGCTGATGGGGTTTGATATGGGGTGGCTCAATAGGTACCACTATTGTTAAGGATTCATTGTACATTGCTAAAGGGAACAATGGTGGTCAAAATGAAGGCACCACCAACGAACCATGTTTGGTTTTCATTCAAGGAGATGCCAGAGATGGATCTTGTGTCAGAGCCCTGCATTGGTGACCACCGTATAAGCAGTGGCCCATTGGCTGCATTTGTAGTGCAACAACTGAAGGTCTGGATTTACAGCCTGAATAGAAGAAGATATTGTGCTGTTACTGCTGACAAATAGCTTACTGATCCCTCTTTGTAGAGGGGTACTCATGAACTGCCACAACAGGAAAAGATTGCTGGCTAATTCTCCCCCGTCACTTCTCTTATAACCCACTAGCCCCTAAGTTTCTAGAATCTAGAAGACCAGTTGACCCAGTGGGCACCAGCTGGTTTGATGTGCATCTAGGGCTAAAGTGGCTGTGTGCTATTTCCCCTTATGCAATCTCTGTGATTCCCTGAAGTTGATTGTTTTTCTTTCTGAGAAGTAGAAGGTGAATGATTATGGACTGTACCATTTGGTCACGATGAGAACTTCAAACAATGGGTAGGCAACTGTGTTTATGATTTTGACATAATTTTTGTGGGATGACAATTTGTAGACACAACTACAGGACACACTAGTGATGCCGAACTGTGAAGACCTCTTTATGAGCTGGATGATGTCTGAAACTGACGACTGGCTACCACATAGTACTGTTCCTGTTGCTTTCACACCTGCCCAAGCATATGATGAGGAGCAACAAAGCTCAAAGTGGAACCCAGGCAGTCAGATCAAGGCCCCCAACAACTACAAGCCTGAAGCAGCTGAGGGCCCTGCTGCAATCAGTAATATCAACCAGCCCCATCATACCTCAAGCATCCCCAGCAGTTCTTCTCAAGCTTCTAACCTTGAAAATCCTGACCTGCAGTTTGATCCTGTACTGGCTTCTTTTGTAAGACAAGATTTGCAAACTGATTTAACAAGCCCACTGCTAGACAAAGTGGACTATCACGAAGGTGGTTCTGCTGCTCAAGGAGTACCTAGTACAAGAGGGGAGTACATTGGCAGTGAGTACATGAAAGAGGAGCTGTCAGGACGGGACTTGGAAGGAGGTGTGTCAGATCGGACCTTTGATTCAGTGGTCGTGGATATTTTACAGCAATCAGAGGGTTCAGCTTCTGACAATGAAGTGCCAAATTTGGTCAGCTTTGCAGAGTCCTATGACAATATCCAGGAAGCACAACCAAAGTTGCAATCACGACGATCCAAGATGCTTTTTCTTGGGAAAAAAATGGGTGTAAAGTTGGATGAGAAGCGGCGCACTGTGTTGGAAAAGTTGAGGGAGCGAAAAGCTGATTCTGATGGTTCTTCTCATTGGGGTGGGGGATGATGGAATTGTTTGTCAGGCACTTCATTTGATCCCTTCCACTGAAGGTAAAGCAATTCCTGGAATTTGGGTGTTAAGTTGTCAAGTTACCAAGCAGCTTACTTTTGTTGAGACCCTTACCAAGCTTCAAATGCTTGACATATAGACAAAATGTAGCTTTTCAAGGTACAGAGATAAGTTCAATGCAATCCAGGAAATGAACCCACTTCTAAAAGTTGTGAATTCTGCTTCAATACCAACTTTTACAAGTTGAATGTGGCATGAAACTGCAGCACAGCAGATCTCCACAATAGGAATAGATTGCACAGCTGTTTACTGATCTGTTGGTGGACTCTGCTTATGGCAGACAGCCTGAGTAGGAAGGAGCAAGCTTGAAGCCATGAATGATCCTGGATATTTTGCCTACACTCGAAACTTGGAAGACTCCTGTAGGGCTTATTAATTGCCAAAAACTTATTGATTGCCTTGTACAAATATTGGGTAACATTTAACTCCTCAACATATCAATCGGTTGAGGATGAGAATTTTTCCATACCATTAGTCTTTTGGAGTTGAATGCAAACAAATGTGCAAACGTCAAACTATTCCAGCCAGTTGAAGCTTCTTGATGCTCATGTTGGATGTAAAATTCTGATGAAAATTCTTAAAGAGAGCAGTTAGGAATGGAGTTTACAATGGTGGAGGACTTCCCAGGTCCCATATGATCTGCTCTCCTGCTGCATCTCAACGTGAAAATCAAGTTCCCAGTTTTGTTCTGTTTTAGTGAACCACCAGCCAGACATGCACCATGCATTGATAGCCTCTTATAGCCCAATTGTGGCTGGTTGGGATCTTGTAGCTAAAAGTTTTCTACTGTCCCGCAAGCAATACACCCAAGACAGTTATACACACCTAGGCTAGACTAGGACCCTGGCCCCTATGATTAGACCTATGACCTCGACCCAGCCAAGGTCAGATCCAAGGCCAAGTCTTGCTGGAGGTGTGTTTTGTCAGGCTGGGTCTGGGTTCGATTCTTGAAAAATCTTGTTGGATCGGGCCAGGTCTAGGGGTGATTCTTGCTCGAGGCTGAACTGCCGGGTTGGATCTTAGAACCTGATTCAGATCTGGACTTAGACCCAACCCCAAAAACACATACCCAGCCAACACTGGTGAGGTCAAGTGGGTTGTTAGTAGTTGAGTAGCAAACACAGCAACTGAGTTAAGCAGTGTGGTTGGCTAGGGAACTGGAATCCAATATTTTATGGAACATTATTGATTCAGTCAGTAGCTAGGGAACATAAGTCTAATATCGAAAAGGAAAGAGATAAAGAAAGAGTTGTGCTCAAGAGGAGGAGGCGATAGCCTTCAAAGTTTTTGCTAACTCTGTATATGGCTCTTATGTGATGCACAACGCTGAAAGTGTATTCAAGACTCTTCTCATAATAACAAAAAAGAGAGATATAGGAAAATTAGCAGTAGATAAGATGATACACAAAGGAATAGTAGTATTGAGAGGAGACACTTGTGCATTCTTAAAGACCTTTACTCTTTGGTGATAGAGATGATATTGATATCTATGCCTGCTACTCATGAGGTTCGAGAATTAGTATGAGAAAGACTACTTCCTTCTCATAAGAGAAATATGATTCCCATGGCAGGCAGACCTTGTAACTTAACAAAGACTTTGGTAGAGTGGCTACTTGCATTGTAACTTTGTAACACTTTGAGCTCTCCCTTTATAGTGATAAGCTGCAATCTTTAGGAGTAGATGCTTTCCTTGAAGACAGGCTTGACTTTGTTTTTGTCTGAGTTAAGGAAAAGCTTCAAGGCCTGCTGGAATAAGAATATCATAAGCTTATCATGTAGTACCACACTAAACTCTTGAAAATGTACAAGAGAGTTCTAGTAGGTTAGTAAAAGAACAAATATTAAGCTTTTTTTGGTATTGTACAGAAAGGTTTTTTTTTTAAAGTATACTATTGTGAGAAGTGCTGTTCTTGATCATCCAGCCATAAGTGAGAACATGTGTACCTATGATGCATTCCAAAGGTTGAATAGAATGCATGCTTCTCAATATTTTCATGTTTAGATAATCGGTCTTCCAATACTCTGTACCCTCGATAGGAACATTCGACATTGAAAGCTCTTCAAGTCTCGTAACCAAGTGGCTGCTTGTAGTTGAGGATTCTTGCCGGAACTTTACAATGTCGTTTTGCTTTTCTTCAACAATAGTGCAACTGGTCAACATCATGTCACCCCTCCTTTGCACTTCATTCCATCATGGTATCGCCGCTTATACTACTTCTTTCCACTAGGACATCGCCACTTATACTATTTCTTTCCACTAGGGTATTGTTGCTTTTTCCCACTTCTTACAACAAGGGTATCATCGCCTCTTTCCACTTCTTGCAATGGGGTATCATCAATGTGCACCTTGCATGGTTTTGGCCTTTAGGGCTTTCAGTTGTTATGTCACAAGTTCAAAGCAAGCATTGGGTGGGCTATAGTAGGTGCTAGGTGGTAGTCAAAGTTCTTTGGTGAATGTTGAGTCGGAGAATTGCAGCAGATCGATTGAGCGATTGCTTTGTGTTCAATGCAATGCCCCCCACACCCCCCTCCCAAATCTAAATATGATTTTCTAACCTAATGCAAGTTGAAGGTTGAATCTACATTTCTTGTGTCCAACAACTCGATTCTACTATAGATTGGAGTGTTCAAGCTTAAGCTTCATGAAGTTCAAACAGTGCACTAATGATGCATGACTTGGGCATTAAAATTTGGATGTTAGGGTTGATCGCGAAAGGGAGTCAGGACAGGTTCTTGATTTCAAAATTCTAACTTTTGATTCACTATGAACAACAAACACCGGTGACTCGACCCTTTACATATCATTTGAGGTACTAAAATTGTATTTCCTTGTTTTTTGCATTTTCTTATGAGCTTTCAAGTGTTGAAGCTTGAGCAAGGTTTAGGGTATAAAATTTGTTGTAGCTAGTTATTACACTATTGCAACCTCCGTGTGTTGCTTTCGCATCATTGTTTGTTTACCCTTTATTATTTTCATTTCCATTCTTACTGAACAACCCAATGTTTCAGGTTTGGATTTTTAGAATGAGAGGAAAGGATTAGGGTTTAGTGTTCTTTATGGGTTTTAATTTTTCTCTTCTTCCATTAGAACATGGCACCTTTAGAACCTCTATAAAAATTTTAATTTCATTGGTTCTTTTTGCAAGATGACTCTATTGGTATAGTTGCAGGATTTAGCAACTAGATCCCATGCATTGTCCCAACTTCTTCTAAGCCTATTTTTGAGGTAGATCTTTGGATTTTTTTTTAAGGAAAAAAAAAAACAAAACAAGGAATATAATAGAAACAAGGTGTTTCAAGATGCTTGGAGTGCAAAACTCCCCTGGGTTAAATCTGTGTTAAATCTGTGGTGGATGTAAATGGGAAAATGCATCAAGTCAGATGTAAAGTTTGCAATAAAATTGAGGGGAAAGAAAAAATACTAGCCCCTAAATTGGACAATCTTTGGAAACATGGTGGTAGGAGGAAAGCTTCAACCAATATCCGAGGGGGGTGCAAACAAGATAACACGAACCGCACCCTCCTACATTTTGATTGCTTTTAGGGAAATATTCTTAAAATATTCTTGAAAAATCTTTTTTAATTTTAAAATTTTTCTTCATACTACTTTATTAAGGTTCATGTTAAAATTTTGGTAAAAAATGTCATTTTCAAAAACCTTGAAACCATTTACAAGTCCTTTTACCGCTTAAAAGCAAACGTTAGAATGTTTAATGAATGTTTTTGTTAATTTTGTATTCATTGGATTAATTTTAAATTAATTCACATGTTCCCATGATATATTTAAAATATAATTATATAAACAAATCTTCCAATTTCAACATCAAATTAAATTATGATTTTAAAACATGAAAAAAATCAAATAAGCATTACACTTGCTATGGATGCATGAATGGGCACTTGACCTGAATATGGGGTTGGAAAATCTTAGTTTTCAGATTGCTAGCATTTTTACCATGATGCATTGTCTTTGCCCTGAAACAACATTATATACGCTTGTGACTCATGCTTTCTTCCAACATTCCATGAACAATGTGCAAATGTAGTGTTCCCAAGCTACAACAAAGGTTAGTGATGAACTTGAAAAATGATTTCATGCACATGATGTGATGGATGTTTTAGGTGTGGTTTATTTGTAGTATTGGTCCAAAAGCACATGTGAGTCTAGCTTCCCTATTCACATGGATGTTTTGAAAAAAAATTATTATTAGCCTAGAAAGCTTGGATCCTCCTAGACATGGATCCCAACATTTCTTGATGCAAATATTCTAAACTTGCAAGCCTCCTTCTTCAAGATCATCCTTGATCTCAAACGTTCAATGGGCTATGGAACAACCCATGGATTTCAATCTAGTTTCTAGATTGTGGAAAAAGCATACCTCCAATGCATTATTATGTGCACACCTCTCTGAGTTCATTAAGGTGGTAGAATTAGTTGTGGTCCAAATCATGGGGTTTGTTGAGGATAAAAGAACTTTTTCAACCTTAACCTTCATGAAGACAAGAATGTGGAACAAACTTTGTGAGCATTTGGACCTAGTGGTTGGTATGTTTGCACAACCCTTCTACACTATTGATTCCTTTCCTTACAATGATGCCATCATAGATTGGACCAATGAGAAAGCCAGGACAGGTCTTCTAGCTTGAATTGTGGACAACATAGTGACATCTTCGATTTTGGCTTTAGAATTATCTTCTAGGCTCTAACTACAATGGTTCACTTGGCATGTAATATTACTTAATGCCATGCATCAAACTAGGAGTTCTAGGTTTTTGAAGTAGATAATTGTTTTACATTGGTGATTGCAGTCCATGAGACATTCTAGAATCCATGCCCATATAAAGTCACAAACCTTGGTGATGCACATTGTAAATGTTGGGATGCTAATATGCCATCGATGGCTCATTTTCTAGCATGTTTTGCTACTATATAACAAGGTTGAATGATGAATAGATTCTACTATTAAATTTTATCTCCTCTTTAAAGCCCTTGCATGTTGCATTCTTGCTTGTATGGACTGTTGGATTTTGGATCATGGATTCTTTTTGTTTGGGATTAGCTTCTTATGAATCATGGACCATGTGTGTTGAACTTGTGTGGTTGGACAGTGGAGAAATCAAGTTAAGGTTGAATCTTGTAACAAACAACCTTATGTTTCCATGATGCCGACTAGCTTGGCTTCAAGGTAATTTTCTCCTCTCCCATTTGAAGTTTTTCTTTAAGCAAAGGGAGTCTAGAACTAATGTGTGGGTTGCAGGTAAAATGATGTGCCGCCACTGGGTGCAATGTCCTTTGTGACAAGGATTCAACTCCCTCACATGAACATTGAGAGCTCCAATAGTTGGAAGCTAATCGTCAAATTTTGACACTCCAATTTGATCACAATGGCCAAAAGGCTTCTCAAATCCCTCTACTGTCACCTAAATGCAGACTCTATTAAAATGGCATTCGACAATATTACCCCACACCAAAAACCTTGTTGTAGCCGAATCAGTGACCCCACTACTATAAGGAGAAAATCGGCACCTTGCAATTTCTTTTTTCTCTGTGTAGCCAATTTTAAGACATCTAAGCATGTGCTTGTAGCCACTTAGGCTACTAGCTCAAGGTCAGAATAGCCAAATATGCCTCTTCAAGGAATCCTTAAAAATTACACTGGTTCTGTAATTTCTTTGGGCATGTCTTATCGCATCACAATGGACTATCTGACATTCTTTTTTGCAATAAAGAACAAGGATGGAAGTCTGGTAAAGCTTCCACAGTCTAGAGCAATAGTTGAAAATGGTGTTCATCACAGACAATGTGATCATACTGCAAGAAAAGCTTCACTGTTCTGTGACATCCACAAGAACAGAAAGCCTGACATAATAAAGACTTTGCATATGGCATTTAAGACTTTAGAACAGAGAAATAAATCAATAGAAGAGTGACACAAAGAGCTTATGGCTTTCCTTCACATGCTAAAAAGAAAAGGTACCAAACATACCAATAGATCCCAGCAAAAAAGTTCTACCTTCAATAGTTAATGATCATCTTACACATGGTAGAGAGAATCTTACAAGAGAGGCAATACAAGAAGTTGAAGAATTGAGAGTAGTAACACAGTGTCCTAGAAGATCAAGACAACGAAGCAGAACTCATATTAGACAAACCTCCTACAATCAGGCAACTAGAAGAAGCTGAACAATCAATTGAACATCCATACTTTATAAGAACAAAGGAATGAAGTGTTGGGTGGTATTTGGAAAGCTTTACCCAGTAGTATCCTTTGAGGAAGGAAGTTATACTTGGGATACAATCAGGGAGGCTCATTGCAGAAGATGAATATAACTCTCTAGAAAGACTGATGGTTAAACATCCTCACATTAAGCAGTGGAAGGAAATTCTTGGTATCCAGGAGTATGCTAAAGATAGAAAGCCCTACTGGAATATGCTGAAGACAAGGGATATTCTTCTGAGAAAACCCTCATGACAAGAGTTATCATAAGACTATTACGGGCCAAGTTCCTGATATGGATGTAGCTATATGTATATGGGAAAGCACTGCTTGAAATGGCAGGGCATCTGAGAAATTCTATTAGCTATGAGCACAAATTTTGCGGTCTGAGGTGTGACAATACCTGTCTCACATGAACCTCTTAACGTAGAGGCTATCATTTCCTGTTTAACTCCAGAACTCCCAAGTTGAGCTTGTCTCCTTTGTCTGGGTCTCACAGAAATGTGACTAGTTGGCCTTGAACCATAGTTGACTCTGGAGTTCCTGCAGAAGAATGTGCTTTTTTGCCCATACGAAGAGAAGTAGGCATACGCCCAACAATCCTCCTCACAGCACATCTATTCTAAAAGTAATCAAATGCCATACAAAGCAAGCTCTTATAAATGAGATAGGAGTAATTAGAACTTAAATCTAAGGGGAATAATATCTCCCCATAAGGAGTCAACAAACTGCCCACAACAAGTGAACTTGCCTGAAACTTCACCAAATGCAACCATACAAATCTGAGCAGTAATTTCACGAAATCCTTTGAATCCTGGTATAATTAGAGAAGGGGTCACTGCACATTACAAGAGCTAAACGCTCAGGTCAAGTTTAAGCAAAAAACACAGCAATGATTTATTTCATAGGGTGGGTGACGATCACACGCTTTGTAACAGGTCAAATTCACTCAGACATTCTGAAGAAATAAAAGAAAACATCTGGCTAAAACTTGGTTACAGTCTGGGCAGATGGATTGGACCACCTTTGTGAATCAGTTCTTTCAATTGAAAAAGTACTTGCTCTTTTGAGAGAGAAAAACAAAAGTCGAAGCTGCAAAAAACCAATGTATCCTTTTAACCTATCCTAGCACTCCAGAATTCATCATTCTGCATGGAACTGCTATGCAGAATGGGAGGTCCAATGCAACAGCTCGGACACCATACAGGTAACTTCCATGTGTATGCATCACCATATCCTATTGAACAGAATATATCACTACTTTAAAGTAAAATCGTCCTAGACAAAGAAAGTTCAGCAAATTTTCTACAGCGCAAATTGCAGACCATTGTGGATGTAATGCACCTAAAGAAACAACTCACAATGGGCCACACACAACTAAATGTACATTGTAGATTCTCAGTTTCCTTCACCTGCTTTGACTACACAATAGGGGGAAATGGCTCCAACTTATCCATTAACCAACTGGAAGCACTGAATTCAAGGCCAACTGGAAAAAAAGATTTAATGTAATAACTACCTGATGAAATTGACCTCAAGAAGAAGTTTCTCCCCATGTTGCTGTAGTTATAGGCCCAGTTGTGAGCCAACTAGCTGTAAAGGTGGTTGCAATAAAAGTGTAACTGCTAGCACCCTGTCATAAAGCAGAAAACACATGGGAATAAGACAAGAATCCATGATACTCAGCATGTTTGATATTACTCTTCTCTGTTGCATATCACTGACCAAATATAAATCTGAGGACAAGGACACAGCATTGACACATTCTTGGCATTCCGCAGTCTGAACAACTGCAGCTGAGTTCTTGGTAATCTATGCTGAAGGTTCAATCACTTTACATTTTGTACAAACTGAATATACAATGGATGCCATTATTTCTTGTAACAAATGAGTTTGCTGTGTTGCTAGTGCTTGTACTTTCTTTGAGCTTTAACCTTGTTACCATGAAAGAAGACTGTAACTAGTCTTATTACTATAAGGTTTCCAAAATGCTGAATATTGGTGCTAGATCATGCTATGATTATAGCAACTGCTCTGCTTACAGAGAGTAAAAGGAGGAAAATAGATGCCACTGAAAGGCTTACCGTGTGGTGACAAGTTCACAAAGACTTGTGTAAAGGAGTAGCAAATGCCCTCGGTCCCACGATTTCTGATGTACTTTGAAAGACCCAGTGGATGCATGACCTGATTCTGAGGTCTGTAAATGGTTGGATTTGGATTCCTCTCTGCGATAGAGAGGGATATGGAGAGCATCAGCAGTCACAGGATGTAGAACAAGCTTTGCAAGCTCCCGAAGTACAAACACAACTTCATCTGTTGTCATCTGTGGAACTGATGTCTCACCTTCATCAACACCCCCCAGCACCCCCTCCAAATCAGAAAACTACTATGAAATGGTGCAGAGCCTGATTTCATCATATTTTTTCCATATCCCATTCAATCAGCACCATGAGCTACCATTATCAGCTATATCTTGACTAGTTTAGAGAAAACAGCATACGAATGTCCATTGTCTGGATACCAAGCAGTCAAAAGAGCTGGGAGCTAATCATCCAAGTCTGCACCAGTATCAAAACTGACCAACTGCCATACAGACACAGACACAAAAGACCATGGAAAAAATGCATAAGGGGCATGTTGGTCAACTAGAAAACAGTTCGCAACAGGAAGAGAATTTCAATTACCAACTTCTCTTTCAGCATCAGCAAAATGATGGAGAATGGCTTTGCAACGTCCTATGAGTATTGTTATTGATATTCGACTCACAACTACTCTTGAGGACTCCTGTGGTTGTTGATTGTCACAGCTGCAAAAGAAAAATTATTGGACGAGACTTGGTCAAATATTTGACAAACACAACTGGAGTGGTAGAAGTTATGTCTTCCCCTAAAATACAGCAATACTGGTAAAACGGGAAATACTCATCTTTTCTCCTGTAGAAACAAGAATACCCATTTTCCAGCCAGCACCATTTCAAAGACACTGGCAGAACAAGAAAACCAATGGATTTCCTCCTATCACAATGTGTGGTGAACTGTTGGCAGAGAGAGGATGAGGATAAACCTGCATAGTTTGAAAAGTTTTTCAAGACAAGTCATAGAAAATCTGCCACAGTGAGCAGGAAGAAGAGCAACAGATTCTAAAGGTAAGGCTGATGTCCTTGCAGCACACTGATCAATGACACTCACCAACCGTTGGATCACCTGTTTCATGAAATACCACTCAAAACTTTAACACAAACTACTGTTTGAAACTCGTTGCAAATACAAGTACTGTGGGGGGTGGCACTCCTATAAGCATTTCCCAAAAAGATGACATATCCAGCACATAATGCATAGGTTCCTTCAAATACAGCGATTGCAGGTTAACCAATTCATGAAGTCCATATATCAGCAGCCAAATGTAGCCTTTTGCTTGAATCAAGCTGCAGTGAACTACTAGAGTGATAGCTCTAACTTTTGAGACTAGTTCTGTATGACATGTTTCAGTCTTCAGACTGATAAATGCAGATCTACATATCACCTGGCCATTTCAAGCTGAAAACATCTTTACCTCATGAGGTGCATCTTGGCATGACGTAAGCAGCTCATCGCACAGAAAATTCAAAACACAGTACTCAAAAAGTTCATCCTCTTCCAGTGTTTCTGATGCACCAGCTGAGAGAGCAACAGCTCGCCCACAAGCACCCACCACAAATTTCTCATATGTGTCTGCAACCTCCTTCCAAAATCTCAATCTTGAGGTTCCAGTTCCCCCAGAAACTAAGCACTCTCTTCCATTAACCTTCTCCACTGTGGAAGAGTCCCGTACAATTGCTCCCCGAAGTACTGTAACTAAAGCATTTGTAGATGTCCTCCATAACCCATCAGTAGGGGCATCCCGTCGTGTTGCCATGCATCTGAGATCCAATTGATGCATGTTAGTTGTCTTTCATGCATGGGGCTTTGCAGTATACACAGACAGAAACACAGCAGAAATGACAAATGCTAGCATAATTGTTCACTGAAGCTTGTTGGACAAAGCTACAACACAATTAGAAACCCTGTTACCTTCCCAGAGCTCCTACAATTTCTGGCAAGACTGTTGCTGCTACATCTGCAGGAGTGGACTCGTATAATGCCATGAGAACAGGAATCAACTTCTCCGAAAACAACATTGACACAGCTAGGGAGCCCAATTTAAGCGCTTGTGGTGAATCTGGAGGGAGTCTGTCCAGTGAACTAGTTTCATCCACACCACCTTCTTTAATACTGGAACCCTCCAACTGATGGTAAAGATGCCCTGATTGTCCATTTGTGTACAAAATTGAGCCCTTTCCAGCTGCATGATGTTGCTGGAAATTGCCATCTATATTTCCTTCTTCTAGTGTGTTGGAGAATCGCCTTTTGTCAATCCTCAGGTTATTTCCACCAGGTAAGTAGGATAAAACTTGGTGAAGGAAAACTGGCCACATACCCAAAAGATGATCATCATTTGGCTTCAGCGTTGGTAAAATGGCCAGGATTGTGAAAGGGATCTGTACCATCACACTTAATGTCAACAAACTATATAGATTGAACCACACAAATTGCTCCATTTTATGTATACCTGCAAAACTATCTTTCTTATAATCATCATGAAAGAGACCTTAGCTCTCAAAAGACCATAAAATTCACAAGTCCACACACAAACTCAGCTGTCCCTCTAGTCTTTTGTCATTTGATGTTAGAAGACCCATAAATGTTCAGAACCCACCTTCCCAACTGTAGCTATGGGTGCCCATATGAATAAGTCCACCAATGCCAGTATCCGTACATAGCTGTTTGTACCAAAAAGAGAATGTCCATTTGCATAGAGATCCCCTGCAATGAGAGAAAGAATCCAAGAAACTCATTATAAAACAGTGAAGAAACATCAGCAGTGAATGCTCAAAAGAACCCAAGAAAACTCATTAAATCAGCAAGAAACTTGCAATGCACGCATCAGAAATGGATGATCAAGATTGAAGTAATGCATCAACTAAAACAAAGTCTCCTCTAACCTATCAATTAAGCCTCAAAGCATTGCTAGTTTCCAGACTTGCAAGCTACTGTGAACTGGCCATGTCATATCTTCCCAACGTTTGTGCCCAGTTTTCACAAGAGCAATTAACATCTCTAAGCTACATCCACTCCTTGCTATGTGTACTGTACCCTGTAGACTTGCAAGCTACTGTGCACTGGCCATGTCATATCTTCCCAACATGGTGACCAGTTTTCACAACAGCAATTAAAATCTCTAAGCTACATCCACTCCTTACTATGTGTACTGTACCCTGTATCATTCTATTGGGTGGCTAGCATATATTGAACAATACTCTTTCATGACAATTTTGGAGATAACATACCCAAGCTTTTCCAAAGCTCCTTTTGCACTTTGGATGCCATTCCAGTTTGACCACGAACAGCACTCTGTGCTATGGTTTCATATGTACTGAATGCTGACTCAAAATAATAACCTGGTAGCATAACCTGCAAAGAAAGCCAAATTGAAACTGTTGTACTGAGTGGCCAAAGAGTTCTATGTTGGCAGCAGCCCTGATAAAGTGCTCAGTCTTTCTGACTCACTTTTCTACAGAAGAAGACCCCATTTGGACTTTGATCTTTGAAGTTTCAAATCACCTAGCTTTGTCTCTTGGTGACAAGAGAATCTGATGAAGAGATATGAATCCAGAGACTCTTACAATTATTCTGAACCCAATGAATTTCTTCATCCTCAATCCTCATACTGTTCAGAATCATATGTGCATAGCATGGTGTATGATGGACAACAATAACAGCTGAAGAGAGAAGAACTTTCAACAAAATGGTACAGCCTTTAATTGCAACAACAGAAAAAACATGTAACAGCATTCCATTGATTTTCACATGTGGAATCTCCACACTAGAGTCCAAAAGAATGAGAATTGATCTGAAATCACTACAACAAAACCTAAGAAACTGACCTTTAGATCATGAAAGACAAGCACAGAATGCATGGACATAATTGCAGCCACCGCAACCTCCTCACTACCATTTAGCACACTTTCTTGTACAAATGTCAGGAAAGAATCCCAGCCTGAACCCACACCATACCCACCATTCACTGTAAATAAGTTTTCCAAATTATTACATGGGTTGCAGCTCCAACATACAGTGGACATGAATGGCACTCTCCATACAACAAAGGACTTACCAGAGTCAGTATACACAGAAACTGCAAAACCAGACTCACAAGCCAAGGAACATTCCAACATTCAACACTCCATAGTCTTCAAGATTCAGTAATCTGCTTCTTAAGTTGCCAAGAATCTAACAGGCTTCCAATCCAACACTTTTGCGCAAGAGAGCTAGGAAGCTATTTTCTATTTAGTCTTGGCCACTCAAAGATTTACCTTGCTTGAAGGAATCGAGCCTATGCAAAATTTTGAAATGGGGTCTCAAGAGGCGACCCATGCCACCAAGTACAAGGACAAGAGTCTCGTCCCATTGCTTCTGTGCTGTATTCCGGCTATCAAGCAAACCACCCAATTTCCTTGTTATTTCTCACTGGGCATATCTGGGATTCTTTTCCTGATTAAAACTAAAGCTGATGCTGTCAACTTGTAAACCCACAATAGAAATTGTGATATGTCTAGTGCACACTTCAAGGTCAGACTTACCCATTGACACCACATCAGGCAGATGCTCTAATTTCCAAGGAGGCAATTTATAGAGCAACAATCAAACCTCCTACATACAGATCATGTTGGGTACTTCAACTGAACCCAAAGATACCACATAGCTATGCCACTCATGACCAGCACTACAATTATTGAACTTTTAACCTCTAAAGTGGCATGGTTCATGTTTCTGATTACACATTCTGAAATAATGTTCATTGCAGGATAATGCACATCTATATACAAGACCTTCCCTGTGACAAAGGACACAGATCTCTCTTCACCATAACCTCTCAAACTCAAGCTTACAACAGCTAAAAGCTTTGAATTAATGAGCTGATGGTGAAAAGCTTCACAATTAAGCACTTCACATTTGAAGAATTAACAGGAATCTTCAGCTCCAACCCAAAGAAAGGCATGCTTCTGCATAAGTGCTTTGCAATCCAGGAAAAGTCCAGTTTCTGGATTCTGGGTGAAAAATCTCCCATCAGGAAATTCAACAACTGATGCTGAATCAAAAGACTAATATACCTGTGATGGACAAGCATGTGAACAGGCTTGCCCCCTTCTGTGCCCAACTCCTTCCCATGCCATTGATCCTTTGAAGAAGTTGAAGCCTAAGTCATGAAAATCCAAAAAGAAACACAATTAACAAGGAAGTTGACATTCTTCCTGTGATCCCTCTTGACAGCCTTCTGGAACAAAAAAATCCCGCCCAATTCCTGGTACAAAATGAACATCTGTAAATTTGAAATCGGACATAATCTGATATTTGCATTGATGTGACATGTCTACTTACCAAGTGGCGTACAGTATCAACCAAGGGAAACACAAGGTTCCAAAGGCACCGCTTCCACATAGGTAAAGTAAGTTTGTGCCCATGACTGCTTAGAGACTGGAAAAGAGTTCGAATAGCTGAGTGCCGCACCTTGAGACAACAAATTCTCATTGTCAGCTTCAACTATTGTTTTTCTAAATCAGTTCACATCAGTCTTCAACAAGCAGCATACAGTATAACTAATCATATCAGAATCACAAAGAAGCCCACAAACTGCTGAATCTGGTCATTCCTTTTTTTCCTGGATCTAGCTGGATTCTGATTTCTTGCTTTCACATTCAAGGCTTTCTGCACTGCCATGACTTTTGTCACCTTCAGCCTGAGATAGAAACTTCAAATTATGTGAAACAATGAGATAGCAAACTGTTGCACCAATCACATCTTTCAAGCCTGGAGAAAAACCACAAGTCACTATGTGCAACAACAAAAAGAGCAGCAGTCAACAGTACCTCTGGCCTTTCATCTGTGCCCAGACTCTGGATCACACCATAAACAGCCAATAGAAATGCATCACAGCCCATGCCAAGAGTTTCATTTGGGTCACTCTTTGTATCTTCCTTGCCTTTGCTCATCCATCTTCCAAATTCTTCATCTCCTTCAGTTATTGTGGATGCCCTTGGTTCAGAGTGACTCAGTTCAGTTTCTGCAAAATAGACTGAGTCAAGCTGGGATGCTGAGATCTGTGAAAGACTGATCAATCTTCATGTATAAACTCCACAGAATGTAGGAAACAGAAATTACAGGTCGCTGAAAAAGACAGCAAGAGCTTGAGTCTACAAATGTCACATACTAGCTCCTTGTGCTCTGCAAGCCTCATGGTTAACGCCTCTTGCAAAAAAATCAGCAGTGGTCCACAAAGAGCCTATGGCTGTCAAGCTTATATTAACATCAGTTCTCTGGGCACCATATGCTCCCGCAACTTCTATACACCTGAAGAAGACTTCCAGAGCATCAGAATGCACTCCATATCAGAGAAGCTCAAGAGCTTTAAAGTTTCTAGCACCTATTTGGAATGCATCATGAACTACACCAACATAAGCTTTTCGCAATCTGTCTTTCTCATATGTGTTTCTCCTACATTTTCAGAAGCAACAGGAAGACTCTGTCATGATGATGGTTCGCTTTAAAGAAACATAATACAAGTGGGTTCTCAAATGACAGGAGGGATGACTTGTCAACTTACAGCCCTAACGTGTTTGCAGGAATGGAGAGAAGACCGTCATTCATGATGACCTTAAGATTCTGCAAATAGTCAGGGACAAACAGAGCTGAGTCTATTGGCAGTAACACATTTCATGGCTTCCTTCAGCAGCAGAGCTTAGAAGGTTTAATGAGTTGATCCAGTAATTCCCACTATTCCTGTATCATCAGAGATGAAACTGAGACTCCACATCTTCAGAAGCAAAGTAGATTCTGTGCAGGTTGAGTTGCAAGAAAACTCTTTATTTCACTTTCCCCAGAGCCTCAAAATGTCTAGTGGGTGATTCTGCATGACTTGAGTCCCTTCTTATAAGCTGGGTGGAGAGGAATTCATGCTTCATGTACTCCAAAATCTGAAAATGGGGAAGGAGGAACTTACTTGGAATCCCAAAGGCACCACATCTCTTTCTGAAGCATTTGCAACTGATCTGTCAGATGCACAGCAACATCAGTAAAAGGTCCAAAGCAAAAAGGCACTCATATGCTCTCAAATCAAAATAACTCAAATCTTATCTCTTGAGCTCTGCTGGTTTACCTACAAAGCAATCATTGATTTAAAGGTGGTTAAAAGTTATTAAGGCTGAAGTTTTAACAACTTAATCCTTAATAACAGAAAAATCTAAACAACACTTTTAAAGGTAGCACAACAGAGGACTGCAGTCATAACCTTGTGAGAGTCATTCACAAAAGTGCCAGACCAACCTTATCATGAATAGCAGTGACAAGCTGCCATGACTATCTACTGAATTCATCACATCCACATTGTGGGTATAGATACGTATGTAATAATCCAGCAAAAATTCAGTATAGAAATTAGTATACAAAACCTGCATCCTGAGTTTCTGTCACATTTCCAGAAGCAATGGGAAGCAGCAGTTTCAGAATATTATGGAGTTAACAAGCATTCCTCTGAATTGGTGCCAAAAACATACATAGCTAGTGAGCTCCATAGTTCACAACCATATCAAAGCATTATATAGGAACGCTACTTATCAAGGACTTTTTGGCACCACTATAAGGCAGTTGCCGATATTGACTTGCTGCAGAATCTTTCACCATTCACGAGAAAGATCATTCTAAGCAGTTACACACAATCCTGACCACATTTGAACATTCAACTCAGGTCTATGGTTGATGCCAATTGCATTGGAAAGTAAGGAGAACAGTCGTGGAATCCATAAAACCTGAGGAGCTCAAAAATGATGGGCCAGCTGTGATGCAACTTTTCTCCATGCCTCTGCAAGGGCGGAAAGAGATACAAAATCAGTTTCCAAGAAACACTCAAAAGTTCACCTTGCTCTTAACATGAACCTTAAGTTCCAATTCCATCACCCATTTTGTCATTCCAGTCTAATTGATACCCCTGCAACAGATGAAGAAGAATCACCATATATGTACAAGAACACACCTCCAATACATGGAGCAAAATTTTGAGAGCACCACTTCGGATGTCTGTGGTACGCCCATAATAGTAGAGTGTGCTGAGAGGTGTAATCAATGCACATTCAAAAGCCTCATCATCAACACCTTGCTCATCACTACTGCATAGCACTGTGGCACCATTTGTTGTAGAGCCTGAGCCACTTCTACCCAATCCCTTTTTTTCAATAACTGTGGCAGCTCTGGAGCTTTCTCGTGAAGAAAATCGTTGGCATCCTAAGACACCACAGATTGCTCTGTCCAAAGCATCTAATGCAACGGTATGAACTTGCTGGCTATCATGCTCCACAAGCTGCACTTTTACAATCAGTAAGCATTAGACATTCCATGAGGCATGATATGAGATGGAAGCAGTTCACAGCACCCCATTCGGGTATGCAAGTAAATCAAAAGACCTGTGTCATACTGTCAAGAGAACAATCCCCTCCAATGTTGTCCACACAATTTTCTATCAGTCATATGTTGATCTTTACTCTGCTGCAACTACTTATCTGATATTTTAGATTTTCTATACAGGTTCCAATTCAAATGCCAGTCAAGAAACACATGCTCATACAGTATGTGCAGCAGATTACATTGCAGCCTAAAAGTAACTGGTGGGGAGGAACAATTTTTCTGTCACCTCCAGCAGATGAGCGGACAGTTGATCCCAAACAAGCTCCAAACCTGATAAGAACATTCTTCGCTTTAATTCCTGGAATAACATGTAGATGCAGTAATTGCTGAACATAATAGCAGACTCAAAGTAGTTGCTAAAGATGGTAATTCACCAAAACAAAAAACTATAGAAATACAGCTCAAGAAACACAACATGCAGAGGAAACAAAAGGAAAAAGAGAAAATGGAGATGGGCCAGACACATATAAACAATGGAGAGTGAGAAAGCTTACGGTGCTCATTGACCATTAGTATCAGAAGCATGCGCTCAACACCAAACATTTTTGTTGATTGGCCTGTCATGGTATTGGCACCAGGGCTACTATTTGTAGAAAAATTGGGGCTTGTTAGGCCACTCACAAAGCTATCGGAGACTTGCCGTAATGCTGCCAGGAAGAAGGATAATGCCAGTGTGCTCATCTTCCCTGAACTTTCAAACACCTATGTAGCAATGTCGATTCCAGAGTGCCAATGGTGTAAATCAAGATGAACAATGCATGCAACCAAAAGAATTTGTTACAAAGATTTTCTACATAGATACAGCACGTAGATCGGTGGTTTACCACAAAGATTTATCCAAAGGCACCACTATGGAAATCCATCACAATGGGCCAACAACAATATTCAACTGAAGGGAATACTGGAACACTGATGGCAGGATTATGAGCAATCATCAAGAGAACCCAACAGCTGCCAGCAATCAGTGAAAAGAACTTGAACACAGTACAACAACATGCTTAAGGTAATGCCCACCTGAGCATCATACATTGCAAGAACACTGACATCATTGGATTGAGTGCGTGTAGCACTTGATAGAACTTCCTGCAAGGGAGATACATTCCCAATCAGAAATTTGAAGTTAAATACTTCTCTACAAATAGAATCTGATGTTAGACTCCACACTTATTGTGTTCAACAACCTTGACATGCCAAGAGTTTATTTTGAGCTCTAGAGCTTGGATCACAAATACTGCCTCTATATTTGAAACAATACACTGAACTAAGTTTTCATATTCAGTATGTATACCACACCTAATCAACCAGCAAGTTTGCACTGTCTTGAAAAAAATTATAACTTAATCCCAACTTTTGAATTTTTGGATGTATTATTTTTCATACATAACAGCACATCCAGCATTCAGTAACAGCCAGTATCCAGTCAGGGAATCCTCTTGAGAAGAATAATGCAAGAATAATGCAACTAGACAACTTCACCTGTGAAGAGGCATAAGGTGAATGCGTGATAACATCCAAAACTTCCAAAGTCTCCATTACCTGGCCACATGGAACTGCTGGATAAGTAACCACATGACCACCATTACAACAGACATTTCAAGAAAGTAACTTGCCACCTAACAGCATCACTTTTTCTGTCATAATTATCAAGCCACTACTACCATAATTTATGTTTCTAGTGAAGGCAATTGCAGTGCAGGATATTCACATGGCAATGCACAATGTATCCTTTCAAACTTTGACAGCAAAAGTCCTTGCAGTTACACAAAATGCACTTGGATCCACCACTATTATGTGATGAATGTGGGCACCCAAAGATGAATCTCAGAATGATCCTCCAGAGATTATTGTGAAAATTAACGGCAGCAGAGATTATCATGAATACTTAAAGAGGCACAAACTGAAATTGAAGGGGAAAAGTCAAACAGCAACAAATATAAAAAAATTCACAACCAAACCAAGAAGTCAACATGACACTGTATCCATATAGAAAAATGTGCCACCCATGAGAGAGAGGAGACCAACCAGAATCCAGGAAGTGGGGCCCAACACAGAATTTAGCTGATAAGAAATGTTGAATAAAGTTCGCAGTGCCTGCAATGAAATTTCATCAAGCATTAGATATGGCTACACTCTACAATGTAGCTTTGTCCCACAGAAATGGATGTGCTTCTGACTTTGACCCCTTTGGTACAAAAGTTTCAGCAAATGCTGCAAAAAGTGGTCAATTTTCAAGAGAAAAAACTACTAGGAACAGGTTTCCATAGTCCTAGCAAACTCAACACAGCAGCAAACAATTACTTTACATAAAAGAGGTGCTCAAAAGCCCAAACACAAGGAGCTGGATGCAAGTAGCCTGAGTTTGATCACCAGTTACTTGCATCATATCAAGCAGAAACTTCAAATGGTGCAATTCCAACATCACAGCAATCTTCCCATACCTGTACATTTTTGTTACTGAGAACAAAGGCTTCCCGTTGTTCAATGGGATCAAGCCGCTTTATACCAGATACAATTGCACCCAACCTGCCCCCCAATCCCAAGTGCTATAGTAAAACATCCATAGAAATCTGGGTGCAACTCTAGGTGACTGACTTCCTGGCTATACACAAGCTGACCAGCCAGGGAAGGTATGTGAATTTAGTTTCTAGGGCTTAGAAATTTCTGAAAACAAAACTCTGTACCAGCATCCACCACAAGATCAACAACTTGAGGAGAAGAAAACAGAGAAAAAAGCATACATAATGTAACCATACCATGATATATTTGCCCTCATTTGTGGTGAGAATGTGAATCTACCAAGCGATGCAAGAAAAGTGTCACGAGGTTCAATTGCAGTGAGTATGCCACAAGCCTACAAAAGCCATCCACAATACCTGCAGGTCATACACGACTGATCTTGCAAATCAAGTCTGACAAATTGACTAAAATTTAGAACCACCAGCAACCATAATGTTGCTGTCTTCTAAGCTGAGAATAGAAACTATCTGAGTTCTGATGGCTTAGGACTGTGTTCAAAATTTACAGGTACAGAACTTGAGAGATTTGGTGCAAACAATAGAGTTTTGCACAGAGTCAATCATATAACTGCATTGAAGATTTGCAGATTCCTGTCAGGAACATCTAATACATGTGATAAGCAAGATCATCCTTATTCAATCTAGCTAAGAGTTTGAAATATAGAATGTTCTGAAGTAGAGGGAGTCAAACTAGGGGTTTGATCAGACACATTTGCAGATGTGACTAGAAATAAATCAGGATGAATATTGCCAGTGCAGACTTACAAGCAGAGATGCAAAGTGAACTGACTCCATCAATGTGTGTGATATGTCATATAGATTTGGTCAGATGTTACACACCTTTGTAAAAGCCTGGTAGCCCTTCAGGACTTCACCCACAATCACCTCACCTTGTGACCTGATAATGAATTTCCAAGTTAGCAGAGATACCAGAATAATGCCTCAAAGGAAGGGATTTCTCTAGAAACATAATAGACATGGAAGGGAAACCTTGAAAAAATATTGAAGCTGAAGAACCCATACAGAATACGGGCCACCTCAAGGTCAGAAGACCTAAGTTTAGCCACATCTCAGCAGTCAAATGTTTGAGCCCCAAATGTTTTGAACTAGATTAGTTTACAGGTTAGCTTCCCATCTTCAGCCTGGCTCCAAGATGGGGAACTCACAGAGTATTTTTTTCAAAACTGATGGAAGACTGATAGGATTGGACTTTTATTAGACCTCTGAAAACCCATGTGATTGGCGAGAGAAACTCCACCAAAACATATAAACTAACAAGCAACCAAGCAAACAAATGTTGCATCAGTTCCAGCCAACAAACAAACATGACAAGAAAAAAAATGCAGTCATAACCTTGTGATTTGTCACTCTCACACAGTATCAGATCATCACATTCATCATGCACAGCAGTGGCTAGCTGCCATTTCTCCCTGAAAAATGTGGTCAAAACCTTGTGATTTGTCACTCTCACACAAGTATCAGATCATTACATTCATCATGAACAGCAGTAGCTAGCTGTCATTTCTCCCTGCTGACTTCATCAGCTCCTGAAATTGGATGTAATTAACCATATAATACACTAAAAACTTGGAGTTAAAAAATGACACAAGAATTTGTGTCCTGGGTTTCCAACACATTTCTAGAAGCAACAGGAAGACTCAGTCATGACATCAACCAGTTACATCCCAGTCAGCAATATATACACAGCTACACTTATGAAGCTTGTCAAAGCAAGCCTTCCAGAGACATGATGCAGATATGTAAGACACTGAGGGCTCTTGAGAAGTGGCCACTAAGCACCATGCAAAGTTTGGCTGATTCACCTTTCAAGCATGAAGGAAAGTGCTTCTAATAATGGGTGCCACAGTGAATTGACCATTGCCTTGCAAACTGCAACCATTCCCCCAGCATTGCCAATCTCCACTGTTGTCCCAAGTTTGGTTGTTGTTTCATGCACAGGAGGAACCAGCTGACCAATGTAAAAGGAATATCCTCATCAGTATATTGCCTGCTGTAAACCATACTCTGAACCAACATAACTAAATATGGATGTAGTTAACCATATAATACAGTGAAAACAACAGTGTCACATCTGGTACAACTCCATCCTAAGGGACATATCCTTTTGGACAAGGGAAAAAGAAGCCACAGTACAGATATTGTAGGCATCAAATTCCTGGACCGCTAACCTCCAGCATGGGAAGCCAAGTGCATGTGACAGTAAAAGAGTTACAAATTATGATCAGCCATGCTGCAGGTTACAAACTACAGGGGTTAACATACAACTGCACAACTCAGAGACCACAACATCAATCACCAACAGTAACAATGGAGACTTGTAGTTTCTCAACACCATATTGTCAACAGGGGTGGCAGCAATTTGCACAATGCTTCTTTGTTTAATTATGTGAAGTCATTGCCAAAATTACCCACTGTGCACTACAAATACAATTTACCAATCATCATGGAATGAAAGGAGTCCAGTGTCTATATTATTATTGAATCCAGCAAAGCATAACTTAAGGATGAGAAGTTCACCTCTGTAGAATCCAAAGCTTCGTCAGTAAGGGTCGCAACAGAGAAAACAACCGCAAGTAAGGCCTCTAATGCCAAAAAGATAGCCTGAGCCTCATTTGCAACTACAGACCCCACACCACTCCCATCTGTCTCCAAAGTCCATTCTACACCTGCCCATTTTCAAAAGAAAGACAATATTCAAACCCTTGAACCAGCTTACAATACGTCTTAATTGGGAACACAGTACCATGAGAGACAACATTGCTCATTCAAATCCCCACAACATCTAGGGTATCATGTCAGTCACTACTATCTTATTGAAAGCCAGTTACCATGTATCCATTGTGGACTGACTTTTAAGTTGATGCTCTGTTAACAAAGGCTAGTATTGTGATAGATTGTTGGTATATGAGCAATTTGAACACAATGGGAATTGAAGACCCCACCTTGTGCCTTGCAGCTGACCATTCCAGCAACAGCCACTAGTGTCTCTTCACCCCCATCAAGCATCTGCATACAAAGGTAAACATATAATGATCTTGCCTGCTGTTGAATGTAAGGTCTTGCAACTACATATTTGCACTCTCACCCACCATAAACAAAACAGAGACACCAACTATGCCCACTTTGATTAACATGAGCATCACACTCTGGGTATGGGAAATCAACCCAGAGACCTAAATGCAGGGTTACATGGACCACTTGAAATAGTTTCAGCATTCTGATTCCTCTCATTCAAATTAATCATCGGTTCTTAGCTTATCCATCTCATCCTTTACTTAGAAGTAACATCATCATACCTGGACTCTCATGACAATTTGTGCCAAAGCTTGAACCATACTGGTTACCATATTGGTATTCTCTGGCTTCCTGTTAACCATCCAACTCACACCATCAGATTCTTCTTGGTTCAGAATGTTCCTCCAACAAATAGTTTTGAGAAGACTACCTTACAGCAATAATCCTCAGCTGCATGCACCATTTCTGTGGTTGACTCACAACTCAATAATAGATGATGATCAAAAAACCTTCGCAAGGCACATAGATGGTGCTCTTTATTTTGCCACTCAGTTTAATTTTCAATATTCCAACAGATCACCTTTTGTCTTTCATGCCTCACTTTAAACTAGCCATGCTCAGAAGGATTTTCTCAAGTTGAGGCAGAATTCCAGTAATATATCACGGTCTGCACTGCAATTGCATGAAATTCTCACAGTTTAAGACACACTTACATGTCAAAGGTCTGAAACAAAAGGCAGAACATTCTCGCCTCCACACAGAATCCCTGAAACATCTCACTATGAAGCTTACAGTTACACAATTATAAAATCACTCAAGCAATCTATCTACCTGCCTCCATATGCCAACTTGGAACATCCATAGTGCATTTACACAGACCCAAGAAGGTAGTCAGAGATAAAATAGCAGAAACAGGAGGAAAACAAATCATTTGACTAAGTTGCACAGCGCAGGCAGATAGGAAGCAAAAGAATTAAGAAATGAAGGCTCATCAGCTTTAATACCCGCAGAACTTCAAGAACCATGATCTGATGCCAGGGATACAAATCAAGAGCTGTGCTTTTGATAAGCATGCTCACAAACACCTGCAAAGTAAAACTGACAAATTCAATCATCTTATGTCACACTCCTGTGACCACAAATAGAAGAAAGTGAGCATAAAGTTCTGTTGCTGAGATGAACCAGTCAGATTGAATACCTCACACTCTGTGGGGACTATTGACACATACAGCCTGGTGACAGTGGCTACTGAACGCAAAACCAGACGGCGAAATCCAGGGTCTCCAACTTCAGGGTCAAGCTGAACAAAGCAAAACATGATGCTGACAATCATTAAAGACAAACACAGTATACAAGCTAAGGAGAAACGAATACAACCTCATATCATAAGAGATTAGTATACGTATGACTGCTTCCTTTAGCTACTCTAGTGAGGATATGTGGCACATACCTCTCCACTGGTGGGCAAGGATGTCATCAGCAAGGAGCAAACTTGATGTCGAAGAACCTTACACATTGAAAAGAAGAATAATATCAGCAACATAGAATCTTTTCTGCTTTCACCCTTCACAAACCCACCATGTCTATTCTGAGGTGAAAGTTCAAACTGTGATATAAAATTGGCACCCATCAAACTGCAACCCAGTACACAGTATTACAGACAGCAAGAATGGAGTCACAATGTTTCAATTCAGAGCTTAATGTGTCACCTTCAATGATGATCATACATTAGCAATCCACCAAGAGAGAGCTCTCAGAAATCTGAAAGCAGAAAAAGAGCCCAACAGCCATACCTGCTCAAAAGGGCTGAGCTTCTTAAAGACCACAGCATAGTTGGAAAGCACAAACCTGCCCCAAATCAGATACATGTCAGATCTACTGAAGTAAACCAATCTCCAATAGTACATGTTTTCTCTTGGTATCACCAATCCAAGGGCAAAACAAGCTGCTTAAACCCTAGAAACTTTGAGTACTTTATATCCTAGTCAAACCTGCTAATTTAGGACACTGAACTGTACTTCCAGCAAGAAAATGTCTGATATACCTGCTACAATGCCTCTGTGTACTCAATTAAGACCCATAAAGCAACTGCCAGAAACAGAACTTAGACTTTGAATTGGGAAAGAAAGAAACCGAAGAAATCACCAGTAGCAAGAGCTGAAAGCTTACTCAAGCATGTCCAATGCCAAGGTCCTCTGAAGTGAAGAAACTTGAAGCCAATTTGCCTGCAGATTCACAGAACTCTCAAATCCCATCAGGTAACATGCACATCAAGGAAGCCCCTCTTACCCAAACACACAAAAGGGAAAAGGCAAACAAGCACCAAAAGGGTCCAAAAAAGCTCCCCACTTACAAGACTATACAAAACCATATGAAAGACCCTGAAAACTGAAATTAGTAAAAGAAATTTCTCTTTACTAAGCAAATCTCTAGTCCTCTTTAATAGAATCTTTAGTGGATCCTTTATTCTTCAAAAAGACAATAAGATGAACCACTGAGAAACAAAGAAAACTTTAGAACTACAAAGCCTCAAGAACATGTAAAACTGATGATTGACAGTGCCCAACACAAAGAAAAAAGCTTCCACAAAGCTGCAAGTTGGAAACCTAAGAAAGAAGTGCATCATGGAGACCAATAGACTTTAGAAATACAAAACAAATGCCAAGAGACACACAATGCTCATACCCAAGAATGATTTAACTTCTACAAGGGTTGGATAAAACGCACATGAGCTCATTGACATACCCGTCCACCACCAGCAAGTGAAGTAAGGTCCTCAAAAAGCCGAACACCAAGCCTCCCTGCTTCAGAAAGAGGTTCATTTCTTGCTTGTGCTGCAAGACCAG
>Ga0116231_10001358_pt1 | contig 49651 bp, 36 predicted proteins | sample S1TSphgellanicum_2_FD_89695 | JGI IMG/M metagenome (GOLD analysis project Ga0116231, IMG submission 89695) | Host-associated microbial communities from peat moss isolated from Minnesota, USA - S1T2_Fd - Sphagnum magellanicum MG | ecosystem: Host-associated > Plants > Peat moss > Unclassified...
TGGTTGGGTGATTGTGTGTTGTTGTGTATATGAATTGGTTTGTTGGTGTTGGTGTTGTTGGGTTCTTTTGAATTCCTGGTTTTGTTTTTTTTTTTTTTTGTTTCTTCTTCTTCTGTGGATTCTACTACAAGCTTTCTTCTGATCATTTGCATGAATATAATAATAATGTATGTGTGTGTTGTTCATTTACATCTGCTAAAGTGATTGTGGAAAGACCAGATATAGAGCTACTGACGAGAGCCCTTTTGAAACTAGCTAGCTAGTTGCTTGCAAAGGAGGTAGAAAGGTTAAATTCAGTTATCAAAAATTTGCCAGCAACCGTCACAACTCTTGATTTTCAGCAATTTTGACTACATTTTGACTACATTTTGCTTTGTCTGAGATTTGACCCAGTTGGGCGGTTATCAGAAGGGAGGAACATAACATACCCCTCCCGCCAGTGGTTATCCAGCCAGTCCTCAAGGTTCACAACCATCAATGGTTCTAAAAACAAAATTCTCCAAAGAACCAGCTTCTGATATATACCCATGATTCTCAAAAGGGTTTGAAAAAACCCAAATGACCGGCTTTATAACCGTCAATTCTCGATCGGTTCTTTCATCAAAACTGGCAGTTTCTTGAGGTTTAAAATAACCAGAACCAACGGTTCTTTGATCCTGATCTTTTTGTTCTTTTTCTTTTTCTTTTTCTTTTGGGGGCAGGAGGGTGGGGCAGGAGAGATCAGGAACTGATGGTTTGGTGGTTCTGAAAATTTGGTTGATAACCAGAACCGAGAACCAGTGGTTATGAACAAAATCAAATACCCAGCCAACACCGGGATTTACCAACTCTATTATACCAGGTATAATTTGGTATGCATGGAAGAGATTAACAAGTCAAGACGGCGTGTGAAGAGGGGACTCATCATTTTAGCCAACTTTTCCATAGTGTTGTTGTTGGTGGAACATCTGTTGATGTTGGCAGAACATCTTTTGAACCCAACAATTTTGAGGATTCCAATCATTCCAATCACCAGAAGAGTATTTTTTTAACCTTCCAACTCTTTGCTGATGATACTACAAGACACCAAACCTACAAATCTGGGAGAGGCTTTGGGATGGATACCATCATAGTAGGTGTCATTATGATAATTAACTTGGATTATTAAAAATCGTGTGCGAATGAAGAACCTCACAAATATGTTTGTGTAGTTATAGTTTTTCATTTCTCTGACATTTTTGCAAATCAACAGCTTCCTATTACCAAAATAGAAGAAGAAGCTTTGTATGCCTTGGTGACAATCCCAAACAATAGGGCTTGTCATTCCCTCATTGTTTTGAGAATGGCAATTATTTTACAAACTTGGATCCTACAGTACAAGACAAATGAAAATGAACCATATCCAAAAACATGAGTTGAACCTGAATACAAACAAGCTGAAACCTGAGCCTCACTAGAAGGATAGGCAGAGGGATAGGCAAATGGAGTACGGAGAGCAGGGGCATGAAGCTAGCAGCCTAAGGAAAAACCAAAGAAAGAGAAAAGGAGGAGCAGCTAAAAGAAGGAAAGAAAAAAGAATCCATTCCAGGCACATGTAGAAGAAAACCACAAGTACAGAAAAAACATAGGAACAACTGGAAAAGGGAAGGGATCAGGAAAGACACTTGGAATCAGCAGTTTAAAGACAGAACAGTCAGATTGAGAAGGGGAGAATAGGCTAAGGCAATCATCAGCAGCTCCTTACTGAAATTGTTACTCACATACTACACAACATGGGAATTTGCTACTAGACCCAACAGACATAGGTCTGATCAATCTGAGAACCAAGGCTTCTGCTGCAAGGGATTCTTCATCTTTGAGTTGAGCATTTGTGCATTGTTGATGTACTTTGCTGATGTTTTGTAAAAAGGCATTTCTTCTGTTTGTGCAAATGGGATTTCATCCAATCCAAAGAAACAAGGGCCACACATTATGGCAATCACAGGACAAGGTGTTTCACCTATTCTTAACAATAATCTGAGAAACTGAAGAACTTATCTGCATGAACAACAGAAAAAACTTTCACCCATGTTAACAATTAGTCCTGCAAGGAGGCAAAAAAACTGACCCATATAAACCACAAACCTTGTAGGGCCATGCTATGGAAAAATGCTCAGGAACCTACTAGAGTTTGCAACAAATGTCCTACTAAAACTGGTAAGCATAGTTAACTAGCAATACTAGAAATATACATAGTGAAGGTACTGATTTGAGTAAATGTTTTAAGCAAATTTGATGTGCAGAGAAATACACTTGTGTGTATCAAGTATTCCATCCTAGTACCTGCAACTATGACAGGAGGAGCCGATACTCGATAACATCTGCATTGAGAAGGGCAAACACTTGCGTATTCTGGTTCCAGATACATCATTGCTGCTTTACCAAGGAGAAACTGCTGCTTGAGAAAACTGCAAAAAAGCAGCCAAGAAGATGAATTCAGGCAGGCACGAGCTGAGTTCAAACTGTTATGTAATTTATCCCAAAACTGCAAAAGTTCAATTCCAAGTCCCCAGATGCAAGAGTTGATAAAGAGAAAGCAAACACATTCATATTAATATGGCATCATGAGTCTCAACTTTTCAAGATTTGTGAACTTGATCAATGCAGCTGACACTGACAATGAAGTTCACAATCTATTTCTTTTATGAGGACCCCGATCTGCTTTACAGATGGTGCATCTACAAAACTGCTGTCAATCATCTGTCTGACACCAAGCAGCCATGACAAAAATAGTCTACTGGAAGAAGCTTGATGAAGATGAGGAAAAAGACAATGAAGAAGCTCATATGAGCTTTATACCTCATGGCAGATTTTCAATTGTGCTGCAACTGAAAACCTTTCCTCTCCCAGGTGGTCTCCATCTTCTGAAGAGTGATGACACCATCCTTATGGGGAAAACGAATGAGCACCCTGGGAAGAACAGCTGGTAAATAAACCTCTGCCTGCTATTCACTCTGCAACAGAGCAAACCGGAAATCCCAACATGAACTACAGAATCTGATGTTCAAGGATTTAGGGTTTAGGGTTTACCCTGGGCCTGGTTTACCAAAGAACTGAAAACTAGGAAATCTCTATTACATGATGAAGAACAATGCACATGAGATGATGTAGCAGACACTACTACATCATGCAGAAACATCACAGACATCTCTCTTCTCTCAGTGTGTGTCCAAGGAGATCAGACTGCAGCATCTAATGCAGGTACAAAGATTGTCCAAGATTGGCCAATCTTTAAGGGATCAGGCAACCAATGCCAAGAATTTTGGTGCATATAGTAAGCTACAACTCGATCAATGACATCATCAGAGATATAGAGAAAGCCATTTCTTCCTACACAACAGAAATCTTCAAAGCTGATATTCAGCTTCCGATTTCTGAGAGCCTATCAGATAGGCATTCCGTGGCGGTACAACGTGGACCCTGTAGAGAAACCATCGGTGCAAATCGGAAGTCACGCGGCGGAGCTCCCTCCGAAGCTCAAGGAATTTCTGAGAGCCTAGCAAAATATTCCATGACTTGCAAACACATCGCACTCGCACGATGCTGCTTCCTACAGGTATGTGGAGCAATACCTTCTCTAGAAAGCCCCTTTGGGGAGCTGACGTTGATTCATCGTGGACTCTAGGCAGAACGACATGATGCGCCAATTGCAAGCAAATCATTGGAGCAATAATATGCCAAGTAGCTACAAAAACTAGTCCTCTCCACTGCAACGATCCAGCAATCACTGCAATCTGTGTATGGGTGTGTGAGACACAGAGAGAGAGAGAGAGAGAGAGAGAGAGAGAGAGAGAGATGCTCTTCAATTTGAAGAGTCTAAAGGCGATATCAACCAGTGAAAAATCGGAAAAAAACTGAGAAACACCGCAACAGCGTCGCCTTCCATAGCCGAGCGTAAAAACAGGCTAAATAATTTCTATAATTTCTTTAGCGTGCAGACGCGGAGCACATCCGCACGCATCCGTCGCAAGACTCTTCGTGGGCCTCGTCCGTTCCAGCGAGGGAGAAGGGGAGAGAGAGACGACGACGACGACGACGACGGGTCGCCCGGGTTATAATCGGGCGGACCACTGTTTCATCGGGTTCACGATTCTCGCTTGGTAATTGGGTTGAAGGGTACTTATCCACGTGCCTTCCACGTGCGAGAATAAAGGCAATGATGGGAACTTGATTACGTGGCTGAACTTGTTGCAAAATCTCGTCCACATCCCGACGCTGACTCAGCAAAGTTGTTGTTGTTGTTGTGCCCATTATTTGAGTCATCTCCAAATCAGACTAAATTAATTTCATATTATTCATTCTTAATTCTTTTTATTATGATGATGCAGGAAATTAGACCTTTGTACATTAAACCCTCATTGGAAAAATTTATTAATCAAAAAGAATTTTATTCTTTTTTATTTAACCATGCATAATAATAATAATAAATCCATTAAATGCATAATAATACATATCCATTAAAAAACAATAATGCTACCATGATTTCCTTTATAAAATTTTTAAGTAATTTTCTTTCCATCTTGGTTGAATGTTATATATATATATAGTAATGGAGATCCAATTATCAAAATTTTGCATGTGTGATGGTTATTCATTCAAAATGAGTTTGCAAATAAATGAAAACACTTTGTTAGACTCATATGTAATAGTAACCTTCTTTGCCTTCTTCAACCACTATTACAAAATGTGGGTGAAATTCATTAATCCCTGTTCACTAAACCAGTGAATTCACTCAAAATTCATCACTTGGTGTACAAGGACACCTTTTGTTAGTCCCCGTTCACTAAACCAATGAATTCACTCAAAATTCAGTGTGAAATCACTTGGTGTACAAGGACACCTTTTGTTAGTCCCCGTTCACTAAACCAATGAATTCACTCAAAATCCAGTGTGAAATCACTTGGTGTACAAGGACACCTTTTGTTGTAGTGAACAAATTTTTAAATCATTCAAATTATAAGCAAAAAATAATAATTAAATTTTCAAAAAATAATTTAATCAATTAATCATTTGGGGATTTTATTACCTAAACTCATGATCCTTGTAATAACCTCATATGATATGAGTTGGTAGGGTTCATCCTTTTTAATTCAAAAGGAGTTAAAAATTTGAAAGGCCCAAGGTTTTTCCTTGTTTTTATTTGTGTTTATAATTTGGGTTATCACCCTTTTGCCTAGGCACCTTGCAACAACAAATGGCCTTTGACATGAGATGTGGAAGACATCAAATCAAAACATACGAAAATGAGGTTGAACTTTATTTAGAGTCTTTATGAATATCTATAGTTATTAATTCAATATTTGTGGAAATTTTGCACAAATGGTTCTATTTTGCCACCCCGAAGTTTTGTTATATATTTTGCTGCAAAGGGCTGCAACCATTATCAAATGAGCCAATGGTGACAAAGGATTCAACCACAAATGGGTTTTTTATGGTCATTTTGACTTTTTCAAAAAAAAAAATTTTTTTGAATTTTTTTTTTTGCAACATGTTTTTTAAAAATATTTACAATTCATCCAATAAATTACATTATATGTGTTAACTATTTTGAATAAATATGAATTGTATAAAAGTGTAAAGATTTTATTAAATTTTATGTTTTGCTTTGAAAAATGATCATAATTTCAAATCATGTTAAAATATGCTAACTATTTTAAGCTTTAAGTTTTTTTTATTACAATTCACAACTTTGTTCATATGTTATACACATTATGACCCATTTACATATAGCAAATGACTCTAGAAATTTGAATATTTTAAAATTATATTTTAAGTTTCTTAAAATTTAAAGTATTAATTTTTAAATTTATGATATTTTTGAATGTGAATGGTAGGTTATAATTAGTTCAAAATTTTAAATCAAAATTTTTATATTAAAATAGTCCTTAACCTAATGTTTCATAAAATTGATTTTTTGGTATTAAAATTCAAAGTCCTTTATTAAAACCAAAATTCAATTTATTAAATTAAATGATTTTTTTAGAATTCTTCAATAGTCATATAAATAATTTAAAACAAACTTTCTTAATCAACATCACATTAAAATGACATCACATTAAAAAATTTGACAAAATTGGTAGTTTTTTTGTCGTCCAACATGGTTTTTGACTCATTTGATTATGATCACACCCAAAACCATCACATATGATTAAACAAATGTTTATGAATTGGCCTTCTTTGAAAGAACAAAATCACTAACCCAACATATTCAATGTTCATCACAAAACCATCAATATTTATCATTCACATACGACCTTGGGTGCTTTTGAATTTGGCCCTTTTAAAATAAACAAAGCCATGGCACCACAACAACCTTGATCATCATCACAATACCTTCAAAATCTTCCCTATCTTATGAATTTTCCAAAGGACAATTGTATTGCAAAATTTGCCTTATCTTCATATTATTATCAAAAATAGTTACTATGATTTTTTGGCAATGAGACCTTTCTACCATCAATTTCCAAGTTGGCAAGAATCATCCTTGCCCACACCCAATTATATACAAATCATGTATAACTAAACATTTTCTATGGTATTGATTCATTCTACCTTTGCAAATAAAGAGTCATTACCCAATTCATTACAACTTTTGCTTGGGATTGACATCCCTCATGTTGTTGGACATGTGTGTAGTTTCAACAAATTTTGTATTCACAACATACTAACATGTAGTCATGTGGTACTCTTGTGTGTTCCATCCAATGTTCCAAGGAGATTTCTTTGTGTCAATTTGAAAGAAATTTCCATGACAATTTGAATGTTACAACACAACCAATGTAATCATTTAACCTTATGAAGATCTTTTACAAAGTGTTAAATGATCACCTTCATCATAATCATGGTTTTTACCCCCCAAATTTGTGAGGTAGGTGAAATGGTGATTTTTCAAAAAAGAATTTAGCCAATTTTAGCTACAAACAAAAGAGCAAAACATATATTTTCTGAAACTTCATTATAAAATTACAATATCTTAGAAGCTATGGTCTAAATATGGTGAATTTATTTTTTTCTCTCCTTGGAATATAACAACTTTGTGCCATTTTTTCTGCAATAAATCTTTTAAAAGATTTGTCGCATTTTTTTTTGGGTTGTCAAATGGTAGAATTTCACCCAAAAAAACATTACTAATGAATAAATAAACATGACAAGCAACCATCACCTTCATCATGAATAATAATGATAAGTCGTCATGACTACCCATTGATTTTGACATCAACTCCTAAGTGATTAGTGTAAAATAGGTATATAACAATTCACTTAAAATATGGGCAACCTTAATAAGAAAAAATAAGACTCATAATCCAACATGTTTCTATTAAAAATGAACTTAAATATACATTGACTTCCCAAATATATATATGAAGGGGTTTGGTCATGAAAAGGTGTTTTTAGGTTACTTTAAGTTCCTAGTAATTGTTTTAGAATATGTTCAACATGGATGAAAATAATAAAATATAAAGTAGTATAATGAGTGAAAATTAAATTTCATATAGTATTTCGTACACCCCCTTTGAAGTTGAGCTTCATTAAAAAAACTAAAAACTAGAATTAATGTTTGTAGAAAGACAAAAACCAAAGTAAAACACACAAAATTCATGTTTTGGTTCAATTAAAACTTTGGTAAGGGTATTTATAAGCATTTTTGCAATATTATAATAAATTATATTTTGATTCACTTGTTCACACATCAAATGATAACGTATGGCAACATGTTTGGAACATTCATGGAAATTGGATTTTCAACCAACTTAATACATGATTGATTATCACAATAAATGGAATTGATTGTAATGTAAGAAATCCGAGATCAAACACTAACTTCTGAAGCCAAATGGTTTTTTTGGTTGCAGTCATTATAACCATATATTTTGTTTCAATATTATAAAAAACAATGGTAAGTTTGATTTTTTGATTATCTTGGAATAAGTCCTCCTACATTTTAAAATGAGAAGATTTTCCTCCAATAATGGATTTTCAATTATTAGAATTTGAATCATACCAACCAGTTCAAATATTTGGTTGGGATGAATTGAATACATAACCCCAAATGTAATAGTAGCTTTGATGTACCTCAAAATTCACTTTGTGGTTACCCAATTTTTTTTCTAGGATTGTTAATAAATTGTGAAATATGAAAAACCAAATAAACTATATTGGGCCAAATGCACACCATAACATGTGTCAAAGTTCCAACAACATTTGAATATGGAATTTTTCTCATTGTTATTATGTCATACATGGTAATTGGAAACTTTGTTTTGTTAAGTTTTTAAGTAACAAAAATGGTGTGATGATTGGACAACATAAGTCCATTTTATATTTTGTCAACACATCATTTAAATATTTTCTTAGGATAGCTCTAGTTTCTTTTGACCTTTATTTCTCTTGATTTGTGTACCAAAGTAATATGCAACTTTTCTCGAATTAATCATTTCAATTTTTGAAACAAGGAACATTTAATGGATTCCAAAAAAGTAATTTGATAATTAACAAATATTAAATCATCCATGTAAAGTCCCAAGTAAATAAATAATGTACCAATCCTTTGAACATAGATATTTGTGTTAACTTGATTTTTTTTATGAAACTTAAATTTATAAAAGATAAAAATCCATTTGCTCATACCATGCATGAATGGATTTTTTTAATGCATAAAGTTTAATTATTCTTTAAAAGCTAACATGCACATACCCTTATGTTCAAAACCTTTCTAAATATAATTTTCAAGTTGGTTCATGGATATTTCTTCATGCAAATGACCATTGAAAAATATTAGGTGAATGACCATTTAATGAACTTCCAGATTTAAGTTGATATGAAAAGAAAAATAATAATTAAATAAATCATTTTTATCGCTGAATTAAATGCTTCATGATAATCAAGTCATTGTTCTTGTGAAAAACCCCATGCAACAAAATGGATTGTTTATTTCAATATTGAATCATTGGAATTATTTTTCTTTTGAAGAAGCCATTTACAATTTATTGGTGTGTTATTAGGAGGTAGGTCATCCAATTGCCATGTTTCATTTTTAAGAAAAGATGCATATTCATCATCAAATGCAACTTTCCAATTATCAACATTTAATAAATCAAGTTTTAATTGTTTTCAGTTCATTTATTTCTATGTAAAGAAAATAGGCAAAATCAAATACATTTTTATGCTTTGGATTTGGTTTCTTGATTTGAGTTGAATGTCAAACTTGATTTGCTTGTTTTCAATGAAAACAAAGCCTAGGAGAAGATTCCGAAGTTTATTATAATTTAGAAGCTTCATGTGTTGACATAAGTGTTGTAGGAACTATGGGCTTTCCTACTAGGGGGTTAAACAATTGAAAAGGGACCACATTTGGTTTTTCACCGTCATTATTTGAAAGCATGAAAGCTTTCTATGTGCTCTCCAATGTGAAATCAATAAAGGGGTTCATTAATGTTTCCCCCTTATTTTGGAATTAAGGTTAATTCATTGAAATTAACATCTTGACAAAAAATAATTTGTTGTTTTAATTTTTGAAACAACCTATATGTTTTATGGCCTTTTGTTTCTCCATAAACAAGGAATAAACATTCAATTGACTTCAAATCCAATTTATGACATAATTATATTGGTATTGGACATAGTCTATACAACCAAATATTTAAAAGGTGCTTACTTTCAATTTAATATCATACCAAATTTCATGTGGTGTAACGTTATTGAAGGCCAAGATGAGGGTTCTATTTTGGACAAAACATGATGTAGCCATTGCTTCAACCTCAAAATTAGAATGTCCTACATGTGTTCACATAGATCGGGCATTTTCAACCAAAGTTTGATTTTTGTGTTTTGCTATGGCATTTTGCTTCAGAATGTAGGACAATGAATTATTTCAAAATGCCATTAGCTTCCAAAAATTCTTTGAATTGATGATTAATAAACTCACCTCCATTATCTGTTCAAATTATTTTAATCTTTGCTCCAATTCAATTTTCCACAAGCTTTAAATATTTGGAATTTTTCAAAAACTTGATATTTATATTTGAAGAATTAGACCATTGTATATTGAGAATAATGATCAATAAAAGTTAGAAAATATTGACCCCTCCAAATGTGACTTCTAACAAGCCCAAAATTTTCATTGTTTTTTTTACCATTGTCTATTGGAAACTTGAGCTTATATTGCTTACTAAACAAACAACTATTACAAAATGGCAATTGAGTCATTCGTGTATTGATGCCTTGTAAAATTCCTGTAGTTTCCATTAGTTTTAATGTTTGTATGTTACATTGGCCAAATCTTAAATTTCATTGCATTGTATCTTTAGGGCCCATAGGATCAACACATGCAAGATTTAACTTATCATTTGAATTTAGAATTCTTGCTACAACTAGGTATAAGGATCTTTCCTTGATACATTCAAATTTAATGTGTTTACTTAGAAATTTAATCACACATTTAATACTAATGAACTCCCCTTGTTTGTTGATTTTCCCATATGCAAAAAAATTTTAGATAACCTTGTAAAACTTTTGTTATCATAATGGATTTGAATTTAATAAATAATACCACTCCCAATTGCCTCTTGTGTATTATCATCTCCCAAATAAATCATAGAGGGACTTGGAAATTTATTGGAAAAAATAAATTGTGTTCCTCTTTAATTGTCATGTGTCCTTTAGCCCCTAAGTCCAAATGCCATGCTTCAAGAAATAATTGACCACTTACAAAATGTAGTAAACAATTACGGGGGTTTTTTTTTTTCATTTACGACATTTGCCACAGTCAAAATGTTAAAGCTTGAGTTATAAAAATCCCATTTGTTTGATTTGTTATGCAATGTCAACATTTTTTAGCAATATGATTGGGTTTTGTGCAAAGAAAGCAAGGCCGTTTTTGTTTTTATTATGTTGATTATCTTAATTTTTTGAAATTCCCATTGGTTTATAATTGCCATTTTGATTATTCTTTCATTGTGAAATTTTTAAAAAATTGTTAAATAAATTCCCTTTAGAATTCCCATAAAATGTGGTGGTTTCTTTTGAAGAATTGTTACATTGTAACATAGTTTCATGTTTTTTCAATGCTTGACATAATTGGTCAAACATCAAACTTGCAAGACTTCACATTGAACTCACAAATTATGCATAGGATTTTGGTAAACCGCACAACAATTGTAATGTTGTTTCTTCATCGGAGTAGGCAACCTCTTGCTTTGGTTAATTGGTTTTGTAGCTTTAAAATTTGATAGAAAAGATGTGAAAGTTTCATCTTCCTTTATTTCTCACTTAGAAAAAATTTGATTCTTAATACGACAACAAAAGTTTTATCCACATTTTCATACATTGTTTTAATGGCATCCCACAATGCTTTAGCAATTTTATGGGGATGCATTGCTTTAACTTTGGATATTTCTTAAGTTAAACACAATATCCAATCAAATTTTGTAGTCCCAAATTTTTCATGCCTTTTGTGAAGCTACATTACTTGTGCACTTGGACTTGATTTTGTACCATCAATTATAAATAAAAGATCATTCCTTATTAAGATCATTTTGAATTCTATACTCCAAATGAAATAGTTCATTTCATTTAAATTTCCAATTTTGTAAGCATTTTGATTCTACCCCATGGTTGTCATGATTGCTTTTCACTTGAACAATCAATTTGTTTGAATATGTTCCACATATATATAAATAATGAATATTAAAACAATCCAATGAACAAAGGAGAAAATTCCATAATATTTTTTACAAATCCATTATACAAAAAATTGAATCATGAGTTTTTATTCCATTTCAAAAAGCAGTAGGAAGCAATGGTTTTATTTTCTAATTTTGTGAATTGATAAGTTTTTGTTAATTTGAAAATTGGTTGGATGGGAGATTTAAAGAGGCAAAGAACAATGTTTCAATGTGTGTTGATGAGATTTAAGGAATTCATAGAAGTTTGGAGTGTCTCCAAAAGTTTATAAATTGTAATTGTAGAACCTTTTCAATTTGAACTTTGAAACAACTCACATTGCATTGCACGATGAATGGCACATGCTAGAAAACATATAACATAAAATAGATAATCATGTTTTGCCAATTGATAAGATGTGTGTGACCTTTAACTATTTGTGGCCATCAAAATGTGACAATTTTGGCCCAATCCAATGACCAAAATTAATAATAAAAAAAAGAACTCAAAGGAAAAAAAGATGTTGATTCTAATTAATTAAAGTTTTCATTTTTTGATCATGAGTTTCAATGACATAAAAAAAACGATGTAACTATTGCTTATGTAAAAGTTGTACTCTATTGTTACGAGATGTCAAGTTATTTTTTCATGGTTTTGACATTGTGTAAGAAGAGAGTGTGGAATTTTTGTTTCCTCGTGTCCTTTGTTTTCCAAGTTATTAAACCATGAACTTTGGTGGCAAGTACAATACGAGCTTTTGATGTATGAGCTCATCCACGAACTTGGGTGGCAAGTACAACATGATCCTCTCATGTACATGAGTTCATTGTTGTTTGTCTAACACATATGTAAACACATTTGTGAGACAAATCTAAATGTGATATATAAATGCATTTTTTCACACATTTTAAAATCAAAATTTCTTGGTTAATCGACCACATGATTATATAAATCACAAACTATATGTGATTACATGATCATATGAATAGATAATCACAAACCATATGTGATTATATGATCATATGAATAGATAATCAAGCGGGTTAAATTATTGTATATATGACATTTTATCATTTTTTTTTATTGTTGTTGTGAGTGGGTTCTACTATCCTTTTGATTTTTCCCCTCTCAAAAAGAGGTAGGTAAATTAATAATATTTAAAAGCTGAATTATATGTATAATATAATCTTAGATGGAATTTTTTTTCCCCACCCAAATTTTTCAAATAGGGTTTACGATGAAGATCCCCAACATTAATTAACATTAAATGGCGATTGTCCTAGGTGGGCTTATAGCACTTTTTAACAAAAGTGCTACTACAAGAGATGACAACCTAGGAAGTGCCTAGCTCTAGATGTGGCTAATTTAATTATTTTAATTTCAAAAAGATGGCAAAACAATACCTTAAAGAATCACCATTTTATTATTTTTATTTTATTATTTTTGGTTTTTTTTTCCTCTCATTTTCTGAAAAAGAAAATCACCAAGTTACAAAAAAATTTGGCCCCCCAAAAAAAAAACACTGAAATTAGTCTATTTTAGAGACCTAACCAAACTGTTTTAATTAATTAATTAATTAATTAATTATAATTACTTAAACATATTGTGAAAAAAGATTCTGGATAAAGCCTAGAATCAGGACCTCGAATAAGTTTTGAGGTTCCCTTTCCTTCCTGTTTCTTAGGACCGGACGGCACCTGGATCAGGACGTGGGTGGTGGTCGAGGACCTCGACGACTAACGATGCGTCGTCGTTAGTCGTCGTTCGTCGTCGTCGTTCGTAGTCGTCGTTGTCGTTGCTCCCTCGCTCGCGATGCTTTCTCCCTCTCTCTGTCTGTCTTTTCCCCAATCGCTCGTCGCAACGTCGCTGGCCACCCCCGTCCCCTCGTCTGACGACTCCTCCGGCTATGGCGCGCGAGCTTTCTGCGTTTGGAGATAGCGGATCGAACGTTAGAATATCTAGACTGACAAGCCGCAGTTGGATTACGAGGTTAGCTGGAAGCAAGTGTGGGGGGTTTTTGAGCGGATGAGAAACTGGAGAGGAAGAGGATTATTATTCTTCACGTAAGGAAGTAGGGCAGGGCAAGCACAGGCAGACAGGCAGGCAAGTAGGGAGAACTACTTGTAGAGAACACTAGTACAGTTAAAGAGTAGGTTTGGGAGTTTTGCGGGTTTTGCGGTAAGTTTCCTTGAAGACGAAAAGTTTAAAGCCTGGCGTCCAGGCAGCCAGGCCGATGCAGGAGGCAGTAGAGAGCGATGCACCGCTACTCTGCTGCCGGGGGCAGCAGCAGCGGAGTCTCAGGCGGCGGTGGACCGCAAGCTCGAGACTCGTCGCGTTCCTCTGAGTCTTCTTCCTTTCAGAACCCCTCAACTTTCCCGACCATAAGGCAAGTGTAACGTCAATCGTTATAGTCTCCCAATTCCTGTGTTTGGTGTGTAGTAAATAGATATATATCTTCGTGACTGCTCTCTCTTGCTGTCTGTCCTTATACTGAAACCCTAAACTTCTGATATGCTACTCTCGTTTCCACTTATTTCTTTCCCGCCTGGCTTCTATTGTAGGCTCTTCCCGCTTGTTCCTTGTCACCTTCATCTCTGCTCTCACATGCTTCCTTAGCTCTTCTCTTCCTTCACGAGTTCGGAGGATGGTTTCACGTCTTTGCTGCTTTTAGGTCACATCTCCATTTTTGTTTGTTTCAGCTAACCAGAGGAAAATACAAGCAAGTTGTGGCGAAGTTTTTTTTGGGGTTCCATTTGGTTCCTGGATCAGAGATCCAATATACTGTGCTTTTTCTTTGCTTACAAATTCAGAGAAACAACACATGTCATTCAAGTTTAGGGGTTTGTAAACACAGAGGATTTCAAACCAGGCGTGATTAATATTCCATGTCCAGATCCCACTTTTGGTAGAAAGGGATTCAGAACCCTATGAGCTCCTGGATCCAGCTGCTAGTGATGGTGTAACTGCTAGTGATCCACCTATTTAAATCTGCTTTCCACTATTGCTGGCAGGACAAAGATGTACTAAAAAAAACCTCCAGTTTTCAGCACATCAGTCACCACTTTTCTTTGCTTAGCACAGGCTTCCCCCAAATGCTAAGTGATTAGAGCTATGAAGCCTGAAGACTTGTACCACTGTATCTGAAGCTCCCAGATCAATTCTAATGTCTCCACTGGTGCCCTGAGGGTTGTTCCTCAGAATGTACTCTCTCTTGCATGGTCTCTCACACAAAACCTCAGCTTTGGTTCTGATTACCTAAACCTGGTATTGGGACTTTTCTTGAGTTTTTGCTTGAGCAATGTTTCAGCTGTGTAAAGATCCTTCTTAGCCTAATGGTATGGAGGGCCCAGAGAAGAAGAATAGAGGTGCTCAAATGGTGCTCTGCCATTGTTATCTGTTGACGGCTTACAATATTTGAGCAGATGAATTTGTATTTTTTTGTTACATACTATTAGGTTATGTTTTTTTTACCTTCTGGAAATTTATTATTTTTTCCATTTCCTTCTAAGGTCTGATGACACTTCTCCAATGTTGTATCTGCATCCCCTCCCCTATCTCCCCCCACCCCAACTTTTTTCTTTTGTTTGGTTCTTCCATTTTTGGTGTACAGTACAAAATTCTCTTATATTCTGATGATTGATGTGTGGGCAGATTTGTTTGCTCAAATGGATAGTGACAGGCCTGTTTGATGTGCAGACGTACAGCACCACTTGTCCCATATAAACTTCGGTGTGAAAGAGATCCTTTGAGTGGCCGGTATGCCTTTTACATACATCCTTAAATGCTCTCTGGACTCAGTTCTAAGATATTCATCCGGTATTTCCTTTGTCCTGAAACATCACTGCAGCCTAAGGCATATCAATCAAAGAAGTTATACCCTTTGCTATCACATTTGAATAGCACAAAGATGTACTAAGTTTTTCAATTTGGAATATAAAATCCTAATCAATAGTTTTTCACTGGATTGGATTTGCAGTCTTGGGCCACCTGATTTTTATCCTCCAACTTCAAACTGTGCTGAAGAGATACTCAATAGGGAATCTTGTCAGTCTGGCTACAAGGAGCTGATTGAAGGGATCGAGGTACTCTGTCCACTTATTTGCTTTACAGTTATGCATTTTCTTTCTTGACCCTGTTAGTATTTCTGGTTCATGAATCATCAGTGACAATGTTTCCACCACCTATACAAAGTTCTTTACTACACGGTTAGCAATGGTATTTTTTATCACATGGCTAAATTGCAAACATGGAATAGATTCTGGTTACAATGAGAAAGAGAGCCATGCTTCCTTATGGCTTGGGAGCATAGAAGTGTAGCATCAGGGTTTTGTGATTGTGCTGCATTGTCCTTTACACTCTGTTTTGAGCAGATTTGTTTGTGCTATTGTTCTATTTGTGCAGGAAGCCAAAGAAGTTACACTGACTCTTACCAACAACCCTACATTGTGGGCAAAGCAAAGTGTGAACCGCTACAAAGAGGTGCCTCTTTTTGTTTGTCTCTTGTGCTTGGGTTGAAATGTGGAGTTTGAAATTTGTGACGAAATCAAGCAGTAGATCTTGTAGTGTACAAATGGTGAATTGTATAAGTAATAGAGTTGCAACTTTCTTAAGTCTCCTGATTCGCATGCAGGAATTAGGGTGGATAGCTTGGTCCTTAACACTTGTTGCCTCAAGAGAGGCAAGAGAATGGTGGTTCATCATATTGGTGTACCTCTTGGCATGTGTGGTGGTTTTTATGTTTAGTTTTTATTGCTTCACGACAACAAGGACATTTCTCTTTCCAAACTTTTCTCTGATATGTGGGTGGGATTTTGTTTCAGTCTATTCACAAACGGTTCAGGGCACTAAATGATGCACTGATCAGGAAGCGAAAGGTAAATTGCTTTGTTTTATTATGTTGGTGTAAATGTTTTCTTGCTTTTTGTTCTGCTCTGAGCTTGGTATGTTGCTGGGGATCTAAGATCCTTGTTGGCAAGGCCTTTCACGAGTTGAAGAGTCTGCTTGCATGTGGAGTATATCCTGCTAGTAGTCCTAGGTTACACATGACTGAGAGCTTCAGGATGGGCTTACAAACAGACCCTGTTAAGCCAAGTTTCTGCCAAAAGGATATGTCTCCATATGCCATTGAGGTTTTTCTAGAACCCACCATATATATTTTGAAACTTTTTAATTGTGATATGCCTGAGCGTGATGCAGGCAGGTCAAGTATATGGGGTACCTCTTTCTGGAGCATTGCTGGCGAAGCCAGGACTTTACCCTGAGCAGAAAAATTGTGGAGAAGATTTTCGAAAGAAGTGGATTGAGGCAAGTTCCTGTTGTTGCTTATGTTGCTTACATTCTCTTACCTACCTTTTTTTTTCTCTGTTGGGCAGTCAAGTAGGTTTCAAGCCTCAGCATAGTGTACTGCTGTGTAACAAACAAGATGACAAGGCCTCTGATGCTTGGTATTCTGAATCTATATAGAGATAGATAGATTTATGGTGACGGACCAAGGAAGGCACATCCCAGTGTTAGAAGTCTGCTGATGGTTAGACTTGAGGAGGTTGGAATTTTTTAAAAACAAGTGATGTCTGTATCAAAAATGATGACTGGCCTAACGGGCATGTCTATTACCTGCCACCTGAGAGGCTAGTGCAATGTTCTGATTAATATACCACCACAATATTATGGGGTGACCACTGTTTGGCATTTAAAAAGTGGTTTATTGACTTGGGAGTGACCTTGCACTTGACAGGGGTTGTTTATAAGAAAACACTGGAGTGTAGAACAGTTTTAGAGTCCTTCTAAGGAGAAGATTATACTTGCTGAGGGTGCTTATGTGGTCAAACCCAGGGTCTGATGGCACTAAATCTACTCTCTGTAATGACAGGATTTGTCGCAGAGGAAGAGACTACGAGCATTAGCTGAGCATGTTCCACATGGTTATCGCAAACGTGCCATCTTTGAGGCAGTCATTAAGCATGATGTACCTTTGCTTAGGGCAACATGGTTTGTTAAAATTGTCACCCTCAACCAGGTCTGTCAAGATTCCCAATTTCATCCTCCACAATTTCCTGGGCTTTGCTGTGCTCTAGGTTTGCAATTGCAAGGTCATAGTTGAAATGAAAGCGTATAACTCTTTACCCAATTCTCTTTGTTTAGATGGAGGCTACATAGTGACTTTCCATCTCAATGGCTCTTGTTTGCTCATACCTTGTGACAATCAACACTGGCCCTTTGTAGCTGCACTGGTTGGTATGAAGCTTTGACAGCTGATGTTCAGATCTTGCACAATTAAAGGAATTGGCTGGGTCCATTGAGACTCAAGATCCTTTACAATTGTTGGCAGGTTAGGACCCAGGCTGGTTCTTTTGACTGTATATAGGGGCTGATGATTGCACATTTGAATGATGGGAAGTATTGTTCCTTGAGTTTGGATCTCAGATTTTTGTTGAAGTCCAATTCTGGTGTCCCAGGACCATTGTTTTGATGGCTCTTATTGTATTCAATGGATCCAGGTACGATCTATACCAATCGGAATGTCAGCAGGTGGCCCTGATAAGTCTCAGTTGAAGCGGGTGGACTTGTGGACAAATAATGTAGTGGAGTATGCCCAGTCATTGCTTGATGACCTGTGCCTGCCAGGGGCAGTTCAAGCGCACCCAGGATTCATTACTGCAGGAGGTGATCCAGCAGAAGGAGAGCAGGAGTTACTCAGTAAGTGGCGCTATGTTGTCCGCTTGGCACAATGGCATTACTCTGAGGGGCTGCTTCATCGCACCCAGGTCATTGATTGGGCCCTGAAGCAACTCCAGGTTGGTACTGCATACTGTTCATACTTGTATTGTCACATGGTGCTATAAAGTAGGGGTTGGTGTGCTCAGAACAAGTAGGAAAAGCAGGTAGAAACCTTCTTTTTGTGTAAGTTTGCCTTGGGAGCACAAGGGAGTAGTTCAATCCAATCCCAGACAGGTGTCATGGTGTATCAATTTCCATGTGATCAATGTTTTGTGGAGGCTGTGGTAATTTTGGATCTAATTTTGTTATTTGTCGGAATCTGCCAGGAAAAGGAGACAGTGGAGGCACTGGAGCTTTTGTTACCAATTGTGTTGGAACTTATTGATGGGATCTGTTTGTCTCAAGCCCATGTACGTATGCTGGTTGATACATGTCTACGATGGCTGCGGAAACTTTTCCCAACAGGGATCATTCCCAAGGCCACTAGTGAGCTTACACGACAGAGATCAGTTGCAGTATCATTAGTGGAGCTTCTGCGGTATCTCCTGCTTGTTGTCCCAGACACCTTTGTTGCTTTGGATTGCTTTCCTCTTCCACCTTGTGTCTGTACAGCAGGAGAGTCCCAGTCTTTTCCAGAAGTTTCTTCACTTCTCCCTGAAGATATTGAAAGGCATGTCCAGCCTGTGCCAGACAGCAAGAACATGGGGATGAAACATCGCATTGGACCTACTGGACCAGTTGCAAAGCAGAGGAATTGGTGTCAGCGTGAGCTTGCTGTTGGAGAGACTGTTGACTTAATACAACAACGTGCAGCCTCATTAGCAAGAGCAGTGAACCCTGTTTTTTTACGAAACAATGAGGGGAAAGTTGTTCAGGCACTTGACAAAGCTCTTAATGGGGGAGATATTGCTGGTGCTTATCGTTGTGTATATGAAGAAGACTTTTGCAGCAGTGATAACTTGCCTGCAGAATGGCAGACAGAAGTAATTTCTGCCTCTGCATTCAGCTTATCAGGCCCAATTGATCCCTCAGAACTTTTTGCAGTTCGATTTTTGTGTGAATGGGCAGTCTGTGATTTCCGAGACAGCAGGGGTATTGTTGCTTCTAAGGTGGAAAGGCCACAGGCTGCATTCAGGGACACATCATGTGTGTACATGGTTGTCTCAGTCCTTCGTAACAGGATGCCTGAAATTGAACAAAAAAGGAGTGGCTTTGACAACTCTATACAGAAATGGGCGTGTTCTGAGGGAGACAAAGGAAAACAAAGTGGTCTTCACACAATGACTTCAGAGGCATCAGGCATCCATGCTAATGAAAGAGTTTCTGTGACTTCTGGATATCTCTTGAGCCCAGGTTGCATGCATGACTTGTTATATGCTTGGTTGGATCAGCATGAAATGTGGAGAGGGGACACCTCAGATCGGCTGCCATTGCTGTTGGCTGAACTTGTGAGAGAGGGTTTATTTCAACCTGATGCTTATGTAAGGCAGCTACTTTGTAATGGAGTATTGGATCTGGAGTCTACCACAGTTGATCCAGCCCGGGTGGCTCGCCACAGGCATGTTTTGCAGAATCTCCCACCACCACCCCACTTCCTTTTGGATGATGGAACCGTTAATGATCCCTCGCTTTCTGAGGCTTATCGGATTTACCGTAATGAGCGGCGCTCTGCACTCTATGGTCTAGGTAAGAGACTAAATCTTGTTTCTCAAGAACCGGGATTTGCTGCCCGGCAGTTGCACAAGGAAGGATCAAGAAATTGGGCTGGATTGGAGACAAAGCAATCCTCTGGGCTTCATGGAACAATGGAAGGGACCTTTCAAAGATCCAAGTGCCAGAGACGAAAATGGAAAATCACAGACTTGAAGCAACTTATTGCCACCTCTCTCCTGCTTCCTGAGGCTTGTGTTGCTGCCTCAATAAAGCCTCTAGAAACAAAAGCAAGCAGAGGGATACTAAATAGTTTAAAGAGACCAGCAGCATTGGCTTTCAACAGCAAGGAGAGAGACCCCACTCCAGGCTGTGAGGAATGTAGCAAGAGTAAGAGACTCAAGACAATTGAAGGGAAAGGGTTGATCATGGCCATTGGTGATGAAGAAGACACATGGTGGTCAAAAAAGGGGCCTAAAGTAGTGGAACCTATTAAGGTAGTGGAAGCTATAAAGACAGAACTCCCAGTAAAACCCTTATTAAAGCAAAGTCGAGGGAGACCAAAGGCTGTGCGGAAAACCCAGAGTCTTGCACAACTGGCTGCTACCCGCACCGAGAGCACCCAAGGCGCCTCATCAAGCCACTTGTTTGACACAAAAGTGAGCTGCCCACACCACCAACCATCACCTGATGGTGTGAATATCTTGCAAACCAAAGACAGTAACAAAGTGCAGAAGACAGCTGACCTCCAGTCTATTGGAGCAGCTATGAAGTGCCTCCGTGTGGGTGAGAATCGCTCAATTGTCAGGTGGTTGGATAGTTTAGTGCGCAGCCTTGTAAGCAGTGGGGGATACTATGCTCCAAGTGTTCATGCTAATGGATTCCCTGATTCAGCTTCTGTTTTAGAGCAAGCAAGCATGGTGCAATGGCGAATTGGAGACGAACAACTTGCCCTCATTGTTCTTGTTATGGACACTGGGAATGATCTGCACACACTGTTGCAACTCCTGCTGTGGCTGTTGCCCATTGCAGCCATTCCACCTGCCAACCCCCCAGGTCATGTTGGCAGAGGCATTGGTGCCCTTAGTGGCAGTAAAGAGAGCTCTATGTGCGATGTGGGAGAAGCAGTGGTTTTATCATGTCTGCGAAGGTGAGGATAATTGTACCCTGCACCCAAGGTTGGGCTTCCGTGGCATGTGAATTGACAGTGTTGATCCACTCCCAGAAATAGTGTCTCTCAATCCCTGTCAGCCATTAGATGCTGCCATTTTGTTAGAGCTAGTTTTCTTTCTGTCATAGGTCTGTGGTCCATGTGGCATTTGATGTTATGTTCAATCACCTTAATTTGGTTTGTTTACAGTCCGCTGATCCATGGAGTTATACCTGGACTTCCTTGCAGTGCAGTCAATCCTAATTGCTGGATTTCCAGGAGAAATGTGCTCTAAGAATGCCTTTCCAACTTCTTGGTTTTGTGCTTTTTTCACATCATCTCTGATGAAGTCAGTGGCAGTGTTGTTTAGGTTTTTCTGTGTTTTTTAGTCCTCTTTTCCTGTTTGCTGATATATTGTTCATTCTGAAATCTCACTAATCTCATCATAAGGTCTTCTCTCAGTTGTATTGAAGTTGAGTTCTCAATACTTATGATTATATTTGTTTCATATCATGTTGAATTGCTGGTTTATTGACAGGCCAAGCTAACCCCCATGAGCTCATCCTCCTGGTTGGACTACTGAAGATGAATGCGATATGTTAGCTATCAACTTTTACTGCTTGATTACGAGTCCAGAGCTATTGACAGCTTGGTGCTATTTGTGATGTTTCTGAAACGTAAAAGGAATCCACTGGTCTTCTCAGATGCTACTGGTCTTGTCAAACTTGGGGGCATGACCATTGCTTCACAGTTCTAGTCAGACTTTTACTGAAGGTTGACCCGATTAGCCAGCTATGGGGTTGAGTAGTTATCAGTAATGAAAGCTTATCCACACAGTATTGAGATGCAGGTATGAGGGTGTACTGGCAGCGATGGATCTTCTCCCACAGGCTCTATCAGCAGGGATGAAAAGGGCAGCAAATGTTATGGCTGCTGGTCCGGGAGGCCAAGCAGGGTGCTCAGCATTGTTATGCTATGTCCGGGATCTTTTGCGGAAGTATCGAAGCCTTGCAAGTGTACAAGCCTGGGAGAAGAGCTGGAAGACAACTTGTGATCAGCGCTTAGGTGCTGAATTGGAGGCACTGAAAGCAGGTGACACTGAAGGTGGATTTGGAATGGTTGGAGGTATGGGTGATGACCGGGATGACCCTAACCTGCCACGCCTCACAGGCCGCCTAGAAAGGGTTGGAAAAGCCATGAAGGACATCATACTGCGTGGCATGAATGAAGCTATGCACAGTATGGTAAACAAAGAACGTGACCTAGCAGCCTCTTCAGCTGCAGGTGCAGATCTGGTTGAGGATGGTTACCTTGCAGCCCAGCGAGTAGTTGGGGGTATTATGGATTCCATTAGACAAAATGGTGGAGTTGCACCACAAGCAGATTCGGCACTTGTGACTACAGCTGTGACTACTGTGGTTGGCAATGCATGGGCAGCTGTTGCCACTGTATTGGATACTCTTGGTTACAGCAACACAGGAGCTAATATTGCAGGCATTGGCCCTGCCATAAGGTGCAGATTTGGCTCTGCAGATATGTTAGTTCTTCAATGTCTGTTTTGGTTTGCTAGTATGTATTTGCCATCTGATATGCTCTCTCAGCCACAATGTGATGTCTTTTAAGCCATTTTCTGTCAAGCACACTTGTCTATGTTGATTGCCTTGCCTGGTAGGATGTGGTACAGCCCATCACCCTCTCTTCCTAGGCTGGCATGCATTTTATCCCCAGCTGCTCAACAGCTTATCATCTGAAGTTGGGATTACATAGTTATGTTTTTGAGGTTCAACTGTCAGGGTGTATTATTGGTGTTTCATTGAATGCCATCAATTCTGTAACTGATAAGGAGCTATCTGCTGCTTATAGGTGTGGGCGGCGAGTATTGCAAATGCATGTGTACTGTTTGCAGTTGTTGAAGGATGCCCTTGGTGAGCGCCAAACCCGCATGCTGGAAGTTGCTTTAGCAACAGAAGCAAGCATGGTTGTTACGAATGGTGTGGGACACTCACCAGGAAGACCTCCACGCTCACAATTCCATCTCTCTCCAGAAACTCCTGAGTCCAACTCAGCCTTGGCCAATGATGTTGGAGGGTCTCCAGGTTTGGGCCGAGCACCAACTGCTGCTGCTGCTGTAGCTGCACTTGTTGCAAGCTTGGTAGTAAATGGGATCACAAGTCTTGAGCGCATGGTATCTGTTCTGCGGATCAAGGACGGGTTAGAGAATTTGCAGCTTCTGAAGTCAGGGGGTCCTACATCCAACGGCATGTCACGAGTAGGCAGCATGGGAAGCAATGCGAAGGCAGATACATTGGCAGAAGCAAATATCTACTGGTTCCGAGTCTTAATTGGTGATTGCCGAACTGTTGCCGGAGGCTTAGTTGCAGATCTCTTGGGGGAGTCAACTGTACTGGGGCTTGCACACATGCAACGTGCTATGCCTCTCACTGCTGTCTTTCCTCCTGCTTATGCTATTTTTGCAGCTGCACTACATAGGAACCAGCCTGCTTATAATAACAGCAACAAATGTGAAGACTTGGTTGCACAGGCTGTCACTGTTGCTGTGAATGATATGGTTGCATTTGAGCCGTTTCGAGATGTTTGCTTACGGGACACACGTGCTCTTTACTTGCTGCTGTTAGATGACACTGGTGAGAGTGAGTATGCAGCAATGCTGGATATACAAGGCCTGGAATTAAATAAGAAGATTTTGGCTATTGTGCCACTTCGTGCTCGTCTGTTTTTATATGCTCTCTTGGACAGGAAGATGTCAGATGATGATATCTGGGGTCAAGGCCAAACCCACACTTCCACTGAACCAGGCCAGGTGGAGCAACTTGTCCGGGTATGTGCTATTTCTGCTTTCATTTTAGGGGTGATTTGCAGTATGTGTAAATTAAGAATATATGCAATGGTTGGTATCCTGATGCCTAGTAGTCTCAACAAGAATTATTCTCTGTTCCGAAACTTTCATAGGAATGCTCAATGGAATTTTGCATAGGCACCTGTGTCATGTTTGTAAGTTTGTGCCTTGTGTGATCTTGTGAAGGAAAGACTGTTATGAATATAAATGGGACAATGTCACAGTCATTTTGGGATCGTCATTCTAGTCTTATTCATGCTTCACACACAGTTAGCTTAAAAGTGTCTTTCTGTTCTCTGCAATCTCCTTTCATGTTTACTATGAATATTTTCATGTTGTAGGCTGTGCCCTGGGAATCAATCTTGCTATATCTGATGTGGTTCTTACATGCATGCCTGAATGTAGTGGCCATTGTTAGCTCAAGTAAAACTTCGGTTGATGGTTTCTGAAAATTACAAGTGGGCATTTGTAATAGGTCTTGGATGAGCTGCAGGCAGCTACATTCCATTGGCAATGGGTGGAGCTAAGGCTACTGTTGAATGAACAAGTTGTACTGGAGCGGCTCAACAGTCATTCTCAAAGTGCCCAGGAAGCTGTGCAGGCAGCCATGGCAGTAACAGATCGACAGCTTGCTGAGTGTGAGAAAACCTTCACAGAAGTGGTTCTTACTCGGTTATTAGTCCGTCCAGAGGCCGCAGCACTGTATTCTGAGGCAGTTCATTCCCTTGGGCGGCAACTAGAGGAGTACCTCATACTGCAAGTATGTCCTTGACTTTCTTGTATTTGTTCTGCGTTCATATCATAAAATGTTATGGTTGGTCTTCAAATATGTCTGCTGTCTGTGGTCTACATTATAAGTACAGGTATCTTATCTGGATTCAACAATCTGACCAAATTTTGCAATAGATGGTTGTTCGTTGTCTATATATGTGTTTGTTTCTAGCCATACTGAGGAGGGCATTCCCTTTTAACAGAGTGTCACTTGACTACTGCACAGACTGACAGCAGAACCCTTGATTCTTCAAGTCTTCCCTGCAGTTGGCAGGCTTTAGTCAGGATAGATTTTTCCAATTTATTGGTGGCAACAGATAGACTAGCTTTGCTGCCTTCACAATTCCCAGGCAATACCAGTTTGTATCAAATGAGGCTGTGATCATGTGCATCATAAATTACTGAGGCAAGACTGCTCTGAATTCATATTGTTTTTAGATTTTACTCACATATGGTTCTAATTTTACAAAGATTCTCAGGGATCTGGTCAAAGTTTCTGAATGGGAAATTATTCTCCTGGGTATGACACGACTTTCTGGTTCATCTGAAGGATAGTTCAAAGTGTCTCACCATCAAGGGGCTTGTCCTTGTCAAGGCAGTGTCTTTGACTTTTTTGTCTTCTTTTTCAGCAAAACCTCTTGCAACTTATTGACTATTATCAGTTCAATATAATTGGGCAGTTAGGATTTTGATTCTACTATATTTAAATAAGAACAATTGATCATTGTGGCTAATTACCACATGAACTTCATTCAAAGGTTGGCAGTGGAGGTAGTCCTCCACAGTATCTCTGTGCAGGCTCAGATGTGTAGAACCACTGTTTTGTTTTTGCAGGTGAAGTGGGTGCTTGAGGGCCCTGATGTGCTGGCTGGGCGGAAGTCTCTGTGTCAACTCCTTGAAAGGTTTGCAGTAAGGCAGGGTTTCTCTGTAAATAGTCTTCACCGGATTAAACCATGGGGCTGGCAGCCACCAAAACCAAAAGCCTGCCATTCACTGGATTGTGATGACCGGAAGCAATCATCACAACATGGTGCATCACCAGAAGAGGGGGAGGTTGAGGATGATGGAATGGAATGGAAGAAACCAGAGGAGAAGCAAACTCGTCAGGGCTTGACTGCAACATCAACATGCAAGCCTTTTGCTAGTGAGAAGGCCTTGGCTGATCTTGTGCTTCCTTGCCTTGTTAGGAGCTCCAATGACACATGTAGTGGTTTTGCTTTTGAGCTAGTGAAGCAACTGAGCAACCTTGAGCAACAAATTAGCAGCCTATCTCGCTCTAGTGGGCGAGCTGCTACAACTGCAGCACCTGGTGGAGAAGCCATTCTTGGGCCCAAAGGCCCAGGGGGTCGTCGGGGAGGGCGAACTGGGCTAGATGTTGGTAGCCCAGGCATGGGACGACGCTCTACAGTCTCCTTATCAGAGTCCACACCAGCATCAGCAGCAGGTTTGCAAATATCAGTGTGGTTGCGTCTGCAGTTCCTCCTTCCCCTCCTGCCTGTGATCCAAACTGAGAGGTAATGTAACAATCACTTCAGGCTGCTATAATCTGCCAGGTGGTGTAATCAGTGGTCTAAAGCTGCACATCAGACTTGCACTGAGAATGTCCTTATAAATAGTACATTTACGCCTTACTTTTTGTCATTTGCAAATTATATCCATAGAAAAGCTCCAAGTATATTAGATCTCCACAGAACTGGTTTGAGCATTTCAACATCCTTCTAGCCTTTTTAATCTTCTTGGCAACAAGCTCCTTAGAATGGGTAGATGTTCTTCATTTTTGCTCCAAATCCTGTGTCTTATCAAAGAAATGAATTGTTTGGTGGGTGCACTCTGAGGATAAGCTTTCTGGTCAAAGGGCTCACAGTCAGGTAAGCTGGTAACCAAACTGCTATGATGTGGGTGTGTGAGTCTAACAGGGGATGCTGTGGCTCAATGACAGGGAACAACAATCTGGACGAAATATGCGCCAGACCCTTGCCATTGTATTATTGCGACTGCTTGGTACCCGGGTTGTTCAGGAGGCAGCTGAACCAGTTGCCTGTGCTCAATTTTGGGAGTCCTCTGTTTCAACCAGTGACTTTGAGAGAAATGCAGAGGCTGCGGCAGCCTCTGCAGGTGAGGCTTTGTTTGACAGGCTTCTGAGTGTTCTTCACGCTCTACTTAGCAGTACTTGGGCAGTGTGGTTGAAGCATCGTCCTTTGAGCAAGGGACCAATCAAACCCTTACGAGACATTCCAGCGTTTGACCGAGAGGTTGTGGAACGAATGCAGGTTGGTGCTTCTTTTCTTCAACTCCATCAGTTTGAGGTTGGTTTTGTTGCACTTATTTACCTTTGATGTGCACAGTAAGTTGTTGGTGGCATTCCTTTCACTCCTCACACCAAGTCCTCTGTTTCTTCTCTAATCTCATGTCTGAAGGTAAGTTCTCTACTGTGTTTCTTGCAAAGTATAGGCCCAAGAATTTGCTTCATATGCTCCTAAATTTGAAAGCTTCCTTCACATGAGATAGATATTTGAGTTGTCCACAGCTTATCAATGTCTTGAGTCCACTCATGAAGCATTTTTTCATTTAGTTCCAACCCCTCTAAATCTGAGTTTTTGGGTAGAGATCTCAGTATTTGTTTCCTCTCTCTTCTATTTGTGAACTCCCTTCCATTTTGGGGTGTCTTCCTCTCCAATCCTTGAAGATTTTGGTCTCCTCTCCTAGTAATCTGAAAGTATATGAGTTCTTTGGGTCAAGTTTTCTTCAATTATAAAGAAATTGCTAAGATTTTGAGAAGTGCAGAAGATTTTGTGAAGTGATTTTAATTGTTCTAATTTCCAAATGTTTATTAATCCTCACATTGGTCAAGTTGTTTCAATTGACCTAGACATTCTTTTGAAGGCCTAATTGGTGCTTTTCTAGAGCTGCTAGGTTTAGAAGGTTTTTTCTTTTGATGGTTTGTCTCATAAAGTCATGATTAATAAAGGCCTTAACATGGAGAGATCCCAGAGGTGTATGGAATCTTGTGTGAATGGAAATCAAAAGTGATGTCTTAACATTTCGTTTGCTAACCATGAAGAGATCCTATGGGTGCATGGAATCTGGAGTGAATGGAAATCAGAAGTCTGTTGCTTGGTGCAGTTGAAGATCGAACCTTTGTCCTCAGCCATGATAGCCCCTTGATTCCTTTCTTGTCTTGATTCTAAACATATTACATGATTTCAGTGCTATTTTGTTTATTATATACATTGACAAATGTAGTAATAACTTTGTGTTTTCTGTAAGAAGCATTAAGTTGCTTAAGTTTTCACTGAGATTAATTCTCTTGAAGGAACTTATCTGATGTGAGTTTGTTAGAGCCTGCAATTTGAGCTTGTCAAAGTTATTTTAGTGTTGCTACTAAGTTTAAAATGAAAGTGTGGCAATTGGGTTTCTTTTTTCTGTACATCTTGGAGGTCTAATCCCATGAAATCTAGGTATATTAATGCAGATAGTTAATGTGGAGTCCCTGGAGTCCCTGGAGTCCCTGGAGGAGTGGAAGTCATTAATGCTTCTTCAATGTTTCTTCTAAGTCTGACCAGAGATTTGCTTAGCAAAGAAAGTTGGTGTTTCTGCCTTTGGAACCTTTAAATTGATCTCTTGAAAGGCTGTGGATCTTAAGTGGGTAGCTTTTCTAAGCCCATTTTTTCCTCTAGAGATCTTGCTCTCAAAGTTCTCCCTCTTTTTCCTCTCTTTTCTTCCTTGGTTCTTGTTTTCATTTTTTCCTTTTCTCACCTTTTCTTGTTAGAGTCTGCAATTTTAATTCTTTTGTGTTCCTGTTTCTTCTTGGTTTTTAGGGTTGTCTTCTCTTTTAGGTTTTGTGGAGCTAGCCAGCATTCCATTCCTCCTGGTTGTGCATGTCTGACATTAGCCTCTACCCATTGCTGGTGAGGTCAGTGGGGATTTTGTGTAGGTGGTCATTACCCTACATGTTGCTGATCAAGGTCTCTGAACATGCACATGAATGTCACTGTCATTCAAACTGCATAGTTTTTCTTTTGGTCTTGTTTTCCTCTGTCCTTTAGGGTTGAGTTTCCTCTTTTTCATGCTTGCTGATTGGTTTGTGTTATGGCATCAGATTTGAATATCCATAACCTTAGTATCAGGTTGTCTCTCAATTCTTTTTAGGTTGACTGAATTTGTAAGGATGGAGTAATTCTCAGTAGTTGCACAGAGATATATGCAGAACAGACTGCGATGGAAAGAAATGCACACTCTTTTCTTTCCATGCCAGGTTGTCTGGATTTGTAAGATCCAGGTTAGCAATCGTTGCTGTACATTTTTTGTGACAGCTTATTATTTAATAACAGGTTGAACTTGTTTGTGACTTGCTTGTCTCTGTGCTTGTTTTGGCTTACCTGCCCATGGCTAGTGTGCAGAGTACTCATTCATATTTATTATGGTCGAGGAAACTTGGAGGAGGGACATCTTCTGAAGAGTTGTGACCTCTTTATGGTTTTTGCTTAGAAAGGATATGGAAATGGTGTGGAATGATGGAGGATGTTGAAAGCAATACTCTTGTGTGGTTTCCTTTGTAGGCGGATGTGGAGCACATGCAAGTTTCAGCTGGAGTTCGAGCCCGCTTATTTGCAGCAATGCCATTACTCCTTCCACAACATGGGGCCATGATTTCTGCTGCATCCCCTCAAGTACCCTCAGGAGCTCTTGCCCTTTTACAGGGCAGTATTTCCAACACACTAAGTTCCTCTCTAAAGGGCAATCTTCCTCTTGAAACCAGCCTTGCAAAAGCAAAAGGGGTGTCCACAGTGGTTGTGGACCCAGAGTTGGAGGTGGATGCATGGACAGCACTAGAAGATGGGGTGGGAGCTGTTAGTGGGCCTATTGGAGGAGGTGAAGTTGGGAACTTGAAGGCAAATGCTTTGTTGAAGGGAGCTGTGCGTGTGCGACGAAGTCCTCTCACATATGTTGGTGCTGTTGATGATGACTCTTAATTCATTCCTGGGCCCTAACATGGCCTCTGTTTCTAATAAAACTAATCAAACAGCTAACTCATTAGGATCAGCTCCCATTTGTATCATATGTATCTTGTCTTCTGGTGGATATACGCTCCATTTCAGTGTCAGTACTGGAAGCAGGACCCTGGAATGCCAGTACTACATATACTGGTTCGGGGACAAGACATCCTTTCAGCCTCAACTGCTTCTCGCTGGTACGTATGCTGGACATCCTTGTTTGTGGTGCAGAAGTATATTCCACAGATAGCCTTTCTTCACTTGCTGGTCCTTCCTTTCTATTTAAGTACAAGAATTATTTGACCAGGCTGAAGAATGTCTGAGTGTGGCTGTATGTATGCTCCACAGTGCAGTTTCATCAGCAAATTTAAAATGCTGTTGGGCAGAGAGCCAGTCTTCTTGTTTTGTATTAGTTAACTACAAATGGATGAGAATGTTTGTTTGTGCTAAACTTTGTGTCATGCATATGATTATGATGTTAGTAGTCTTCTGATTTAACAGCTTCTGTTTCACAGGAGGGGCACTTGAGAAATGGGCATATTCAAATTGAAGAATCTAGCTGACTTTCAGCAGGGCCTCCTCATCAAAGCAAAACACAGATAAATCCTGTCTGCACTTTGCTTTTTGGTGACATTCTTAAGGGTCAGACTGGGTGTGACATTCTCAAAGCCACAACATGGAGATTCTGAGCTTTTCCAGTTTCTTTAAATTGTCTGGGTGGAGGACTGTCTCATTAGACCCATATATGGAGATACCAGCTCTTTTTTTGTTGTGAAAATGAGTTCTACAATATGACTTCATTGAGAAGTTTCCTTTTGTCCAATCAGTGGGAGTGCACTTTAGCTGTGATTGAGCTTGTTACCGAGTGTTTTCCCACTTCATTTCTGCAGTGTGTATGTGAATGATCATGTATGATCATACATATAGAGTGATGGCATGGCTTGAACATTTTCATACCCAGGGTGAAATTGTAGGGTGATGGCATGTACATTGAAATGGTGTTTTGTGTCCATGATGAAGGTAAGGTCTCAAATTCGTTTTGGACAATTATCATTTTTAATTGAAGTGTCAATTTGGATGAGTCAATCTCAACAAGTCCAACTTGAGTAATGCTTAGGGTTCACGGTTTAGGGGTGTATGGAAACTGTTGATTAGTGAAATCATACATTTGTTTTGGCAGGGAGTTCAAAGGTTTTTTACAATTTATGGTCTGATTTTTCTTCTTTTAATTGTTGCCTATATATATATTCCTAACACTATTTACTGGAGGTTTGCTAGTTACATTATATTCCAAACTTGCTTCACACCTTATTTTGAGGATCATCATGTGTAGGTGACCTCCCAAAGCTTTAAGCCAGTACATGAGCAATTCAAGAGAAGGCCCATCCAAACTCTTTCCAATGTAGTTCTCAAAGGCTTTATGTATGGGACATTGAAAAAGATCATGACAAATGTTGTTCCTTCTAGTCTTCCGGAGTTTTGTGTTTTCAAGCAAATGCTTGATTTTGTACACATGATGATTCCTCAATTCAGATCGACAAAATGATGGCAAAATCTCTCCTTTGGACAGGCAAAGTTTCGAGGACAGTGAAAGATTGTGGGCATCTCATTGAGGGAAGCACATGACAAGTGTGCTGATTGTCATTTGTAATGCTCAAGACATGACTACAAAATTCAGGACACATCAAGTATGTTGCTATTACTTTTCCATTATGATGACCTCCTCAAGCTTCTCCATGTATAAAGAGCACAACATCAAAACTTCTTGTCTAGCAATTCATTTGAATTTTGACATAACTTTGCCTTTTATCTGTTTTGCAGCTTTGCACCTTGTGTGCAAGAACTAACTGTGTGTCTCTCATGTACAATTTCCCATCTCAAGGACCGATAATGGATTTGCACAAAATTTAAGCAGGTGCAATAGAGACTTGCACATTGAAGCCTGATGTGAAGTGTGTTTGCAAATGGAGACCAAGCTTGAGTGTAACCACAAGTACTGAACTTGCAAAGTTGAAGAGTTTTTCTTCACTGTTTCCAAACTGTGTTGCCTACAACCCATGTGCTCAAGGGAAAATCTTTCAAATATCCATGAAAGCTTCAAGGAATCTTTCACTGAAGGTGGATGCCAAATGTTCATGGAATCTTCACTTTGCTGGGTGGGGTGAAGCATCAGACAACAAATTTATCCCAACCAATCAACATAGACAATCATCCTTCATGCAATCATCACAACAACTGTCCCATAATCATCATCTTCCTCTTCTTCCTAATACTGCAATTGCAATCCTTCAATTGATCTGTAGCCAACATTTGCACAGATTTCTTTAGTCAATTGCACTGCTCCCAGGCTGCTTGCATATTAAATTGCTGCATGTCATAAAAACAAGTTTGTCTCTTACTCTCTTGCAACACACCAAACATTAGAAATTGATTCCTCAGTGACAAAACATCAATCAAATTCCTCAGATTCCTCAATGATAAGATATCGATCCCACAGTGAATCAGATTTTTCCATGCTTCTTTTCTCTCACAGTTCCCAATCATTTTCCAATCAAGCAGAAAACATCTTCTAATTTTGAAACTTTTCAAATCTAGGGCCTCTTGAGTAGCAGCAGCATCAAATCTTTGCAAATCAACATGGGTTGTCCTGCTATCTCTTTTGCAATCCATGGGTTTTTCCTTGTAACACTGATCAAACCCATGCTCAATTTCCTTCAATTCAGAGATCAAGTCTCCAGATCACAAAACAAGTATTTATTCCTTCATCTCTACAAAAACCCACGCATTGTTGCTACTGTCTTATGAAACATAAATGTTTACAATTTCCTTCAGTTTTGGAGATCAATATTTCCTGAACAAAAAACAAAAGGGTTGTATACTCTACAGGAGCTTATAATATTGCCACGCTCAATTTCTCCTCATTCCAAGGAGCAACCCATCCCCATCTCCAAGAAGTTCATATAGTGTAGGATCAGAGCATGCAACCAGATCAATGTTTCAGTGTAACATTTGTGAGAGAGAGATGATCAACTGGAACTCATTTATCTCTGTAGATCAGAAATGGTCTCAAATCTTGAACATCACAATTTCAGCTGCAACAGTACATCAAGACAAAATATCCATCTCACGATCTCAACCTTGACATCTTGCGCTCCACCCGCTGTAACACAGTAACCAAAACTCAAAATAAGAAAATAGTATTTTTCAACTCTGACCCCACTTTGAGTTTGCACTTTTCATTAAAGCAGCTGTAATTTGTCTTCTTAAAAACACAAAAACCATATGTCTCCTCATCACCCACTCAACACCAAGACCCATTTCATAATATCTGATTGCTGTGACTACAAAAGTCTCTCTATTTGTTAGCTTCTCTTTTTCACTCAGTAATCAAGCCAGTATATGGCTTGGTCATTTCATTGCTGGTGGTGATGAGGGGTTTAGACCCCTCAGAAAATTGTCACCTACCCACATCTTTCAATAATACACTAAATTCATTCTCATGTAAACACATTAAATACTTGCAACATTAGTACTAATTTTTACACTAAAACATGAAAAACCAAGCACTAGTTACACTTGTTGTGATACGTGTTATTGTGACTATGCCCATGTACAATATTTTATAATGTCAATTAGAAAAAAATCACTTTTGTAATTGAGGTGATGCTTTGTATTGATGATGCAATGGAAATTTGAAAAAAGAAGATCAGATTTAGAGAAACAGGCTAGACAAACCTCTAACAATGCAATGTAATAGAAGTCTTCCATATGTTGCATCAGAGCACTCCCATCACGAATTGCTCGCAGCATCGCTATCTCTGTTTGCAACAATCTTTCAATGATTTGCCTTTCTCCTCTCATCTGCATATAATCATGTTCCAACAACACAAGCAAGAAAATTTTTTAAGGCTTTTTTCATTTGGAGCTAAACCACACAAGATATGTAAGCCAACCCAATTTCATACACGGAATACAAATGAGGAAGGAAGAAAGAAGTACTAATGTCACCACCACCTTAGTTTTCATAGCTTTTTCATGTCTACTTACAAAATTTTCAATGACAAGGTCAGGTGTAATTTCACCAATCACATCTCCTTGGTACCCATCTTCTAAGATTTCATTTTCAACCTGCATGAAGGACAAGGTTGGCACAAAGAGAATCAATCAGATCTGAGATGTCCAGATTGGTATGTTTGATGGAATAGTATCGTTCAAGAAGCACACAGATGATGAGAATGATTCCTCCGGATACTGACTAGTCTAATGCAATTGTGTCCAATCTCTCACCTTCACAGAGTGTTCCCAATCCTCAAACCTATATTGGTCTTAATCCTCTAACCCATATTGACACCAAGTAGCAAATTGAGATGTGTGGGAGTCCTGGCCTTGAAAACAAAGACCCAGAGAGAGAAAAAGCATGTACAATATTATTCCCTAGAGCAAGAAAAAGCACGTACAATATTATTCATTGCTCCAGATGATAAATAAACTGGTTGTCCAATATGGCAATAGCCCATGAGTCTTGGGACAGTCGGGATTATATCACGGTGATTCACTACTCGCCAGCTATCCCTCACCCTCTGGAATTGCATCCAACACAAAAAGTCAATGTTTGTTAGATGACACTTCATATTGTGAGAAATTTGGAGGAGAAAGAAAAACACAATCCACCACAGACAGTCAAGATCAAATTTGGTTGCCCACGGACAGCCCTGATCAAATCCCATTGCCCTCAGACAACCAAGATCAGATCTGGTCACCCATGGCTGGCCAAGGTACTCAATGAACTTCCTACAAAAGAAGCATAAAATCTGGAGATACAAATTAGCTATTGGCACTTGAAGTACATAACTAGCTGAAAACTCACAAAGTGACAACAAGAAGAAGAAATTCTCAATACCCAGGATCATTTCCAATTGGCCATCGGTTTGCAGAATCTGAAGGATTCTTCTACATCTGTGGAAGAGAGATCCGTCTCCCCCACACTTGGTAAAGAGTTCTTCTATTGAAAGCTACTGTTTTATTCTTGACACTGTTGCAATGTCCATTCTTGGTCAAGCACTGTATGATCAGAACATTGTACCACTACTAGTACCCAAATTTCCTAAGCTCAATGCTTAAGAAATGTGGTATAGTTCAGGTGATACAGAACTGGGAAGAAGTCAAGAAAAATTTCACCCACCTCATTGTACATATCTGCAAATTGCTTGTTTCCAACTCGGGGTGAGCCAAAGTTGTACATAGTTATCTGTGTTTGACCACCACTCCTAACCAATAAAAAAACAGCACCACAAAACTAAGAGCCAGAGGTGAACCACCTAGCAGACACAAAAAAACACCAGAAAACAAGGGTTGCAGAAGAAGAATGAAAACAGCAACCACTGGCGTTGAAATTGCAGTTATGTGTCTTACTTTGCTAATTTAGAGGAAAGCTCCACAGCAAACAATGTCGCTAGTGCACCTCCCAGACTATGCCCCGTTATGTACACATGCCAGCTTGATATCTCATTACCTGCATCGTCTCTGGAATAGAAGTGAAAGGCAAAGTGCAGTTTTAATACAGGTTCCACACATGTGATGGAACCAATATTGGCAAAAAAAAAACTAAACAATTTTGATGGTCAACATTTGATGGAATTTCATGACAGTGGGAATTATTGTGACGGGTTTGAGGTAAAACATTACCTTAATGTGCCCAGGAGTGCTTCAACTAGTGTAAGTAGTCGATGCCTTACAGAATCATATGCATCTAGGAACCCACCATGCACCTGCGCCATATCTTCAAAACAAATCAACTCATGGGGAGGAGGTAAAATCCAGTGTGGAGTGGGTCTTTGATTTTTGTAATGACTGCCAGTTCTGGGTATTTGAAAAGAATCAGAATCAAAGAACCACTGGTTCTGGGTATCTCAAAACCCTCAAAGAACTGCCGGGTTACATGAAAGAACCAGTAAATACCTGGCAGTTTTCTAGGCAGTTATTTGACTTCGTCCAAAAAATTGAGAACAATAGTTATAAATAATAACCAGGTATTTAATGTTTTGATAACTGTGGTATCAACTTTGATATCCAGCTTGATGGTGCAGTTTCGAATACCAGCCCCACTCTGGTAAAAATCCCATTTATGAAACCAGGTCTACTCAGGAGGAACCAGAACACTCACTAGAATGAAAAACAACTCACCATTGCTTCTTCCTTATAATTGCCACCTCCTCGCTCCGGATCAAATCTGACCCAGCACAGAAAGAAAAACACGGGCTGGACTAATTTTATTGCCAATTGCCAACAACAGCTTAAAATTAAAAAAACACCATGTGAAAGAGGTGAGCGAGTGTCTTGCAGCAATTGGCACACATTTTACATTGGGTGACAATGAAAGCGTTTTCCCATCAATCAAGGAAGGGATATGCAGAAAACAAAAGGTGGGTATTTTATTTTCTCAACCCAGTTCAAAAATGTCAAATAAACTACACTTGAACTAGGTATACGAGGTCACAAATGACAGCAACAAAAAACCAATTCCATGTGTGCACATCAACCTCCTGCATCAATGTTCAAATAAGGGGAAGATGGATGATCTACATACCCGACAGGTATTACATTCAGATCAGTCATCAAGTCCTTCAATTTGGTCTGCAAGGAGAAAGCAGTTATCATAAAATAATATTAATAAAGCATGATCCTATCACTGGCCTTAGTGGGGTCCCCTATAAATTTGCTGTCACTACAGATCACAAGAAAAATTGGGTCACAAATTTTTTTGGTGGAGAAACAAGAGAGGTGAATGTGCACACTCATGATGATGGTAAAAGGTGCAAGTGGGGAGAGATTCACCCACAACAAGAGCAAGATGAAAGAAAAATCAGAGATAATCTATTTATTACTATACCTGTTCCGTTCCTCGAAATGCAACAACCAGTCTGTGACGCCGCATGTCACGCCATATAGCCACCTGATGAAACAAGATCATATGTGAGGAAGAGAAAATGGAAAGTACCTCATGGGTTAGGGTTTAGGGTTTAGACTTGTACCCATGTTAGATATCACTCTTAACTGTCAACTTGTGTATCTCTTGACAATACCCATTTGTTCAAGTGAGAAGATTTTCTAGTGGGATTGGAAGAGAGAGAGAGAGAGAGAGAGAGAGAGGAATAAGAGGAGGCTCAGAGGAGTCAACAACCTGTGTGTCAGTTCTTTTGTTTTCAACAAAGCAGATTTTTTGAAACTCGGACTTCACAAAACTCTGACCCCCAAGAGAAGTTGCTAGCATTGCCCAAGCTTCGACTGCACTCTCTGCAGTCTCAAACATTCGCCTTGTTGCCTCTCTCTCTTGTGCATCTTGATCTTCTTGGCACTCATCTTGGACCGGAGCTGTAATCTCATTATCATCATGATGTTCACAGTCCACTGCTTTTGCTGCTGCTGCAGTGTGTCGAGGCTGAGGATATAATTCTGCCTGCGGCAGCATCGACTCTTTGTTGTCACTACTGCTGCTTCTGTTGTTGCTGTCAGAAATGCTGCCAGAAAGTGATGAGGCCACCATTGCCAATGAACCCATCAACTCCTCTGTACTTCTCCACATGTTGATCGATGCCTCTTTGAGTTCTTGTAATGCACTAGAGTTGTCCTCCTGCCCCAATAGGTACTTTGTGATGAGACTCACAGAGAGTGACAGAGGCAGAGGAATTTGGAGCTCAGGTATATGTATCTGGATATGTTTTTGTTTGCACAGCAGCAGCAGCAGCAGCAGCAGCAATCAGTGTATTCTATCTGAATGCAAAATGAGGTACCATGGATCTGGATTAAGATTGCTCACCTCCTTAACAGCCTTTTTGGATGCAGCATTCATGTCTTGAGCTGCTTCTTCAGGTTGTGCCAACCCACTGAGAACATACTCCTCATGAGCCTTCATCTGCAGTTCTAAACCGAGTTGTCGGGTTGCTTCCTGACCAGCATCAAATGAGGATTGATCTAAGAAGGGAACTCCTCCTGCAGTGTCACTAGTAGTGTCCACACCCAAAAACCTCAAAGCTTGGGTAACACCTTGCATCACATTTCTCATGTAATCATCGCCCACCTCCTCCTTATCATGTGCCTCTCTCTCTCCCTGAGGCTCTTGAATCCTGTCACCAGTGGTGGTGGTACTATCCTCTGGCTTTGTTTGCAATAGTCCAAACCAGCCTTTTGATGGCCCAGGAGAAGATGATGTTTCCATCTTCCGAGGCAAATCCCTTTCTCCAGAGTCAAGATCACCACCAACTCCTGGTGCTCCATAATCAAAAAGCTTTTCTTCAGAGTCTGTTACTACTGATGCAGCAGTAGTCATAGTAGTAGTAGTTTGCACTCCTTTTTGCTGAGAATCATTTCCTGGAAGCAACTTGCTTGGTTCTGCTCCCAGAGACTTTGCTGCCTTCTTCACATCGGAACCAGCCTCCTCCTGATCCACTTCTTCTGGGACCAAAAATGGTATGGTTGATAAAATGGAGCGAGCAAAGTCACTGGCCCTGATACCATCTGACCCAAATGCCTTAACAAAAACCTCTTCCAACTCCTTCACTTGAAACAGATCTGTCACAAATGGCAGCTGCTGCCACCAACTCTTGTCTGCATCCAAGTCCACGAAGCTCCTGTACTGAAGCTGCATACATTACCAGTCAAAAACAAAGCACTGAGACAAAACCTGAATGTGTACCACTACCCATGAACCTTCTTGGATCATGTTTCTTCCAACAAGATTTTCACAATGCAGTACAGTGATCAAAATGCTTCAAGATCTTCTTCCAGCAAGATTTTCACAATGCAGTACAGTGATCAAAATGCTTCAAGATCTTCTTCCAACAAGATTTTCACAATGCAGTACAGTGATCAAAATGCTTCAAGATCTTCTTCCAACACATGAGCTAGATCTTACCAACCCACTTGATCTATCTTCTCCAGAATTGTATAAACCCAAAACCACCCTCTCTCCATACAATTTACCTCGAGCTGAAGGGTACCTCCCTTGCCAATACCGCCAAGCTCCACATCCACCTGATGCTTCTTTCCTGTAGTACAAAGAGAAAATACCCTACATGACAGGCTTTTGCACCTCTACTACACAGAATGGGCATGTACTTGGGAGGAAAATTATTACTTGAAACTCATCTCCAGTCATGCAACAAGTTCCAACTCAGAAAACACCCACAATACTTTCTGTTCTCTGGTGAGCAAACAGGTGCGTGATGATCAATGAGAGGGCAAAAAAAACCCCAAATTACAGAAAAGTAAGTCACACACCATCAGAGAAAGATTCCAGATTTACAGATGAGTTCCCCATTCGGCGATGAGCAGTAATGATATTCGCATCCCATGCAGCAACCTGCATGATGAGCTTGGACAATTTCAAACCTGGATGCGCTTTGTCCATTTCTCACACAATCTAAACCCATTTGGACACATCAATTGCACATGGTTCATCACCCACCCAAGCAAGCCCAACCGATTGTTTACTAGTCCAGAAAATGATCATGTGGAAGGTTCATAAAGTGTCCTCAAACCTGGAGGATTTGAGTAGCGGGATTCTTAACATTGAGCTTGAAGTCCTCATTCCAGACAGGATCTCGTGTTCTGAAACATCAGGTTCCCACAGCAAAAAAGACACCATCATCTTGCAATTGCTAAATCTCTCTTTTCAGCAAAAAGACATGATTGAACTGCAGTTGCAGGAACAAAGGAAAATGAAAATTCTTTCAGTGCAGGAATTCCAGCATGAAATTCAGTGCAGGAAATTCTCTCTCCCACATAGTCAAGAGAAAAAGTAGTAAAAGTGGGTTGGTTGAGTCAAGCTAAAAATCACCCCCATATGGTCCGGCTCTGAGCTTCACAATCTCCGATACGCAGGATCACATATGGATCACTTGTCCCCTGCATTTGACAAGCATTTCAGAGAGAAGAGAAAACTCTGGATCAAAGATGCGTGCTTGAGAGAGTGACAGAGAGCTACAGAATTGGACAAATCATATATAGACTCTATATAGTACCCAAGGATCCAGTCCAGGAAAATGACTGCCGCCTTTGAGCTTTACAAAGAGCTGGCCATCGTAAATCTCCCGAACAAACTGCCTGCATTTGGAAAATGGGTACCAAATATTACTAAGAAATCTAAGATTATTTTTTCCCTCTGTTGTGCATCTTCTAGATTCTATCAATTTTATTTTATTTACTGATCTGCTGCATCTTCTTCTTCTTTTTCTTCTTCTTCTTCTTAGCTGTGACATGAATGCTGTAGGAAGAGAGATAAAAAAGAGATGAAGATGACCACGTACTTAGCCAAATAAATGGTTTCACAGTCACCCGCATTACACTCGCAAAGACCCACTTTTGCCTGAAAAAACCACAAATATATGACAGTCAGACAGTGCACACACCCAAATCAGAATCTCCTAATCTCTCTGCTGCCCCTCTGAACCCTGATAAACCCTAAACCCTAAACCCTAGTCTCTGCTGCAAAAAAAAGAACTACTAGAAAATGTGCTTGCACAACAATCCCTGGCAGAAGAAGAAGATCAAAATAAGATCATGTGTCTCTTGAAAGATTTGTTGTGTGGAAGAAGAAGAAGAATTTGGAGAATTGCAAATACCTTTGGTGTATTGTAAGCCTCGAATGCGAATCCAGCGAGAAGAACAGCGAGATCCAGGTCGAAAGGAGGGCGCGGTGGTGGTGGTGGTGGTGATGCTGGTGGTGATGCACATTCTTCTTTGTCCTCTTCTTCAAACCTGGTTTTCACAAGCTGTCTTGGGAGTTTCTTCTTCGTCTTACTGGAAGAAGAAGAAGAATGGGTGATGAAAGAATGGGAATGTCGTAATGGAAGAAGAAGATGATGATGATGAAGACTGCGACGTGTCCGCAACTCTGACGATGATGATGATTCTTTCTTGCACGTGATTTTTTTCCCATCCTTGGGTGTGTTGCTCCCGATCTCGTTGGCAGCAGATACCCATTTCGTAAAGCATTTGATCGAGGAAGAAGAAGTAGAACATGGAGTGTTGTTGTTGAATCGATTCGGATTGCATGAAGAAGAAGAAGAAGAAGAAGGGAAAGCGAGTGGAGAATCCTTCCAGGAAGAAGAAGTCGCAGCAACAGATCCCATTCTCTGAAATTTTTCGCTTCTTTCGATCAAATCCGTCAACAAAAGTCGGAACAGACAAAGAAGAAGAAGAAGAATTTCGAACCCAAACCAACAACAACAACTTGTTCCGAGTGAGAGTTTCAAACTACAACGACGACATGCAGCAAGCAACCACACACACACTACTTAAAAACAAAGAATTGGGTCGCGGATTTTCCAACTAATCAATTCTCAAAATGCAGTTTTCTATGTGAGAACAGCCTCGGATGCCATTTTCGACAACACCCAATCTCTTTCCCGTCGCTGAAATGCCCATCATCTCTAGAATGTATTTTCAGCCGCGAATTCCAGGAAAAGGTTTTGTCCACTAGCTACCGATGAGTGATTGACATGCTTCTTTCACAATCTAGAGAGAGAGAGAGAGAGAGAGGGTTTGCGACTCTTATGATGTCATTCTTGAAGCACTTTCTGACACAAAGAGTGGGAAATAATATACATTGTCTGGAGCAAAACCTTGGCACAGATAATGCAAAATCCATCCCCCTCCCCCCACCCCCCCAAAACCCCAAACCTGCAAACTAGGAAATGTTTGTTAAATTTTTATTTTATTTTTGCTGTTGCAGCTACCCCACAAAAAACCTCAGGGCTTGGTGGTTTGTGCCTGATGGAATGATACAACTGCATGATGGAGCATCATGAGAAGTCATCCTCCTCCAGAAGATTGATCCTTCACCCCTGGTAAGTACAAATCATTGTTTGCAGACATGTAACTAGAGGCTCAGCAAGATTTCAGCATCACATATCTGTATGAATTTTTGCTCAATTTCCACCACCACCCCATCGGCTTCCACATCTGCCAGAGTGATAGTAGATGCAGAGATGGATTTGAGAGTATGGGACATACCTGTGGCATGTGAATTGAATGATGTTTTGAGAGTTTATAGCGTTGCACCATGATCATGAGACCTGCAGGATGTGAATTGAATGATGTTTTGGAGAGAGTCTACAGATTTGTAGCATGATGATCTCATTTAGAAGAGGAGCAGACAGATGATCACAAAGCAGCCCAGGAGAATTAGCAAACGTGAAAGGAGAGCTTCCTGCTGCTGGTTTGGCATCTGCACAGGAGGTTGTTGTTGTTGTTGCTGAGCTGGATGCATGCTGGACATGCCAGTTGCAGTGGAGCCAAGATGAATGCCTGGAGCTCCTGCACCACCTAATCCACCACTGCTTTCTGGGAAGCCATGCAAGTGAAAGCCAAAGAGGGAAGGGAACAACCCGAATCCAGCCGAGAGTGTGATGTTGCCAAAGCGTGCAGTTGCAGCTGGACCTGCAGGGCTGGACATGAAATTGAATCCATGGTGCGAAGAAGAATGGTATGATGATGGAGGATGCTGCTGCTGCTCTGATGATGAGTGTTGTCGGGGTGCAGTCTCAGGTCTTTGTCCAGCTGGTCGTTGTGGAATGCTCATCATAATCACACCTGGCACAGCTTTGGTGCGAGGATCCACACAACATCCAACCTTGCCTCTCCCATACAATGGGATCACTCTCTCTTCTTCTACACTTGCCTTACATACTGGACATTCTTGACAGATGCTGTGCATCTGAAGCCACTGGTAGAGACATGGCCAGCAGAACAGATGTCCACAAAGAGTCACCACTGGATCCTGTGCCAGCTCCAAGCAAATGTTGCAATCAAAGCTTCCCCCTTGCTGCTGCTGCTGCTGCTGCTGTTGCTGCAGCAGCTGCTCACTGTTGTTGCCTGCAGATGTTGCATCCTCTCCCACAGGGCTGGATGCAGCAGCAAATTCTGCTGCAAATTCCTGCAACTCAGCACCAGCACATGATTCTTCTACAAGATTCATGTCACTCTCTGCATACAGGCTGGCCCTTTTGACAACCTACTTCCTTTTTCTCCCCCTTCTCCTCCTCCTCCTGTTCTCAATTCTGCTGCACTGAACCCTCCAGTTGTGCTTTGCTGCTTCACTGCTTCGCTGCTTCGCTGCTTTGCTGCTCAGATGCTCTCTCTGTCTCTCTTTATTTCTTCCTTCTTTGCATCAACATCACCTCATGAAGAAGATGGTTTTAAATGGTGAGGGGATCGGGATGCTGAAACCTGATTGATTCACAGCTTTTCTGAATGAGAAAGTATCATGATTGCTTGCTTGATTGATTGATGATCCTATACTCTTGCAAACAGAATTGAACATTGCAAGTCCTAGAGCTTCTCATCCTCAACAACCATACCCATTGATGCACAGCCTCAGCAATTCGATTTGGAGGAAGAGGAGGAGGAGGAGGCGGAATTCTTTCTTTGCTTGCTGGAGGAATACTCTTTTATTGTTGGAAGAACTGTGCTCTTTGATTGCTGAAGGAACTCTTTGAACTCTTTGATTGCTGAAGGAATTCTTTGATTGTTGTTGTTTTTGGTGATGTGCCAGGCAACTGCTGCTGCTCACTCCCAGAACCCACAAATTTGCAAAATTGAGATCATTCATCAACAAGAATTGCAATGATGTCAAATGGGTTGTGAGGAAAACAACAACACCAGATAGTACCATAGCCAGAGATGTAGCAAAAGCTTGTCAACAACAGGCATGATGATGCATGTATGTGTGTAACAGAAATCAGGAGGTCAAGAAACTATGGGGAGAAGGAGAAACTCATGTGTGACAAACCAAAAAAGAGGAGCATCCACCATCATCATATCATCATCACAAAAGCATTGCCAAAACAAGAGAGTTGATCCAGAGAGGTCACAAAATGGCAACAAATTCTCTGAGAGAGAGAGAGAGAGAGAGAGAGAGAGAGAGAGAGAGTTGGGTGTTGTGTGAGATCAGCATGTGATTTGAGACCCACAGGAACAACGTGACGCTTCCATTTGGGTCTCAAATCCTTTACACCCATAGGCTCTCTCTCTCTTCTCTCCTGTGTCTTTTTTTCTCTTTTTTTTGGGGTGCTTCTGGTTTGCATATTTTTTCTTAGCCAAATCTTTTGACAGTTAGTTTCCAAGAGGCAAAAGTGTTGAGAATTGATTTGTTTTCTCTCTGCAGACAGACACCCAATGCTCTCAATTCCATTCCCCGAACAATCAACATGATCCCTCTCTCTCTCTTTGATTTTTTTTCATAAATACATACAAACAAAGATCTCTCTCTCTCTCTCTGATTTTTTTTTTCCTGGAATTCTGGAACTTGTATCAGAGTTCTGTTTCACAAGAATCTCTGAAATTTCCTTGCAGCACAATTCGCATTTTGGATGTATGGTGGAGGAGTAGATGTACCATATGCAAGAAGAGATTGAAGGTTCTTTGTCAGGATTTGAACGAGGACTTACCAGATTTCAAAAAAATCTCCAATCTCTTGCACATGCATTTTCAATGCGTGGAGCAGATGATGTACCATAGGCAAAAAGAGATCGAAGGTGTTTTTCTCGGTCCTGATTTGAACCAGGTCTTACCCTAGTTTCACAAAAATCTCAAATCCCTTGCACATGCGATTTCAATGTGGGGAGGAGATGTACTGAATAATGCAAAAGAATTCCAATCAAAGAGAACAGATTCTTTATCACATTTCTTTGCCCATATGCCATGATGGATGTCAAGAAATCAAAAGGTGGGTGGTTGTCCAAATGCTTGAGATTTAGCAACCCACAACCCAACAATTCATCGTATTCACATACATGATGCAATAGACAAAGGGGAAAAAAGGGCTTATGTTAAGAAGAGCATATTGATCTCTTTCAATCTTCAATGTTTCAATTGTCTAGATTGTTGAGTGTATTCTTGAAAGACAAAAAAGGGTGGTGAAAAGAGGAATGCATGTTTCATCCTCATGCTTGTTGTGTTACCAAGACAACACAAGCACATATGAGCAAAGCCCCAAGTATGATCCTCATGTGATGCTATATAAAATATGGAGATTTGGTTCCTTGCCTATTTGTGGGTATCTTGGGTAAGGTTGATTTACAAATGGTATTTGCATCTCGTAGCATTGCGGAGACATTGTGAGTGCAAAACATCGTGAAAGCGTGTGCAATTGTGGAACTTGAACTTAAAACCCTTTTAGATTTGAACATGTGGTTGCATTGCTCTATCTCTCGATTAGAGCAATACCCATCAACAACAACAATAAAATGGCATTTCTAGTATGTTTTGGAAGAGGTATTACAATACACTTTCCATTCAATTCAGTGAGGTTTTTTGAATTTTCTACATATCATGCAACTTTTGATGTAATCTTCTCCTTCTTAAGAACTTTTTATCATGGTACATTGATCAAAAGCAATTTTCATAAAAAAATATCAATCCTTTTGGAGATTATTATTTTGTGCACATATTTTACATGTCCAAATTCAATTTCCACTATTAAAGGTTGTGGTTCGTCCAAAGTGTTGTGTAAAGGCCAATTTATCGCTATTTTTGGAATTGGTTTTTAAGTACAAAATCGAGTCAAAAGGGAGAGAATTTAGCTTAGAGGAGTGCAAGTGAACCTCCTTCCAATTCTCTACCATTGAACTTGACTTGGGGGTGCCAACAACTTGTCAAGTCAAGTCGATGGTGACTTGAGGGCTTCAACGACTTGTGAAGTTAAGTCTATGTGTTGTGCCTAAGAAACCAAAAGAAAAAAGAAAAAATGAGAGCATTTAATTTGGGGTTTCTTTATAAAGAATAAGGAAACAAACATGATGATAAAAATTGGATGCAAACAACTTGGATCTAGCACAACAATTGATTGGCCCAAGGTTTTTCAAAATATGATACACAACAAGGATTCTCACAAGAATAAAAACAAAATCACCACTAACAAAATTCAATGAAGATGCAATTTTGATCTTTCAATGTAGTTTTTTTAAACATCACATAATATTGGAAATCATGTTGGAATTTAGTTTCAAAAAGTAGTCAAATGCATGTCCTATACCCATGTAAAATTTGTAATGGAATCAATAAAATCCAACTATGGCCAAAATTCAAATGCAATCTAAAACTAAAACAGTCCTTTCCATTAGGATTTTCTTTTTTTCAATTTTGTGATATTGAAGGTGTTGGAATTTATTTCCAAAAATTAGCAAAACTTGTTGAACTTATACAAAGAAAAAACTAGAAATTCCCCATTTTTGGTCCAAAAATGAAAAAATAAATCTAACAAATTAAAAGTTTATACTTTCCATATTCAAAGTTAAAATAAACTTCTTTAGTTTCATTTTAAAACTCTTTTAATTTATGATTTAATATGGGACCCAAAGGCTTAAAACAAATTATATCTTAAATACTTATCCTTTAATTGAGTACTTCATCATCTTATAATGGCCAAATTATTTTTAAGTGCATGAAATAGGATATAAAAGGAAATTTGATACCTTCATGCCTACCATTAACACAATTTAGTTCATGTTTATTATGATTTGAATTCGTTGGACATTGGATTTATCCAAGATATTTTGTTGTGATTGTTCAACCTTTTTTGGTTTGAATTCATGTCAAACATTCTAATTGGAATGTTTTTGTTTGGTCCAATCTCCTTAGTTTTGTATTAAAGAATTTCACATGAAAACAAATATTTTAACAACATAATCTTCATTTTGAAACAAAGTTGTTACAAGTGATGAATGATGAAAGATATCTTAAGACCCCATGCCTCCCAATTCAATGTTTTGTATTTAGGTTTAGGTATGTCATTATATCTCCATTGCTTTCAACAACAATGAAGCTTTCAATTTGACTAATTTGTATAATTATTATTGTTCTTCCACCTCTTTGGGATAACTTTTCAAATTCTAAACCGTTCACTTCTTCATTAAACCTTATGTAATAGAATAAAGATCATGTCAAAATTATTACACAAGGATAATATGGGCCAAAAAAACCAATACATAATAAAACAAACAATCAATGTGAGAAAAAACATTAAGTTTTTGGCAACATAAAAATCATGTTGAATTCCTTTACTAGTATAGTGTTTGAAATTATTTTGTGAAACGGGAATAAATCACATGGTGTGTCATCTTTGCTTTGCCCCTCCACAATTTTGTTGCAAAATGCATATCGCTCCCTAAATTTGTTAGGTCAACAACAACCAATTCCTTTCAAAAATCCCCAAAAAATTTCTTACCAAAAATAACAAAAAAATTTCATTCATGGCCATACCATGTAATCCCAAGATATTGTAATTGTTCACAAACACAAAAACAAACAATGAAAAAGAAAATTCCATTTTGCAACACTAGAATTGCAAATTTCAACATTTTTGTGTTTATGCCAATTTCATCGGGTTGTTACATTTACATAGAGGGTTTAGGGTGAGAAGATGGTAGGGGGCTTTAGATAAATAAACCAATTTTATTTTTTTGCAAATCTCAAAGTTAGCTTGAAGTCCTTAAATGGTTGAAACTTGAAACCTTCAATTCTTAATCAAATAACAAACATCTATCAAGTTTTATAAATTTCATTTTGAAATCTTTATGTTAAATAAAAAAAATTGTTTTGATTTGAATATTTTTTCATGTGCTACCTTTTGAACAATAATGTCAAACTTAACAAAATACACACCATTAAAAAATTTGGAAACAAATTATGTCATTTTGGGTTTAGATTGTTTCATTGCAAATGAGTTTTCATTTTCATTTCTCAAAAAGTGACGCTTCCAATAATCATAAACACAAAAATAATCAAAACCTTATCCATCTAAAATTGTAGTAAAATGAATTATCAAAACCTATAATACAATTCAACTTTTTAGACTGATGAATTATCATTCATAATAAGGTTTTGATAATTCATTTTACTTCAACTTTAGTACATGCCTAATCAATTTGAGAAACATGTTTTTATTTAAGGCTTTTACAACTTCAACTAATTGCAATCAATTTTTAAAAATATTTTCACCTACACATACACATTGTAAGAGAATGTTTTGGATGTTTTAAATAAAAATTTGCCAATTTGGTGCAAAAAAAATATGGTTTTGGGACAAAATATTTGCACAAATTGTGCTAAATTGTTTGATTGGTTATCATGGCATAATCTCTCATTATTATTGATTGGCCAAATTATGCGATTACTCCGCTTGTTTTGCTATTAACGGTCTCCCATTTTTCAAATTATCACTTTCAATTTTATGGGTAAGGCTTGGGATATGCAAATAAGTAGTAATGATTTTGAGAAATACCCATGTTAGGCCTAGACACCCAATAAAGATGAATTATGTTATAAATGAGGTTTTACTTAATTTTAATCTATCCCTTGTCAAATTTTTAAATATATGATTGGATTGAAGAACAATTCTAAATGATTTTTCATAACTTGAATGAAAGGTGGGGTTTTTGTTTTTAAAAAAAAAAAAAAAAACCTTATTTTTTAATCATTTTTGGAAATTGATTAGTTTGTTAATTGGTTTAATAAAATTAAACACTTGAAAACAATTATTAGCATATTTGGAAGGCGCATTATTTAATATTTATAAATATTCCTATTAAAAAGGGAGAGGGGTCTTAATCTCACATTTAATGCCCTTACCCTTGGGCCTAGGCCAAAAAATGATATTTAAAACAAAAATAGGCATATAAATTCTTGGCAACCCATGAGGTATTCACTAACATTCATCCAAGGGGCCTAAATTTTTTTAAATTTTGGGGTGGGTGGTGGGTGGGGGTGTTTGATTTTTTGGGGGTTCCCAATGTGTTCCCAATAACACTAATTTTATCCCATATCCTTCGCCTTGAGCTATATTATTACAACATATGTAAGCAACCCAAAAGATTGTTTTTTTTTTCTTTTTAAAAAAAAATTCAAGTCAAAATCAATGTTTGTTTCATCATAAGCCCTTTATTTTGATAACATCCCCACCTTAAGGCGTTGATGCACATAAAACTAGAGCTTTATAATTAAGTTATTTATAAAAAAAAATTAAATTCATGAGTTGAACCTTGAGCTCGAATGAAAGGCACAACCAAACCCCTAAATGCATGACATCATTTTCATGAAAGGAAAATGATACAACAAACCTCAAACTTGTTCCAAAACCCAAGGTCATGAAAATCTAAATCATGAGTTGTGTGTGTGTTTTTCGATGCTTCACTAATTAGCTTAGGCAAAGTTGAAAGGAATGTGAGTGTTTCACCATGGGTGTATATTGCCTTTTCCAATTCAATTTTGATGCTTGAATGATTAATGGAAGCACATGTGACTAATAGAGTTGGGAGGATTATGGGGAAGAAGCATTTGAATGATTGATAGAAGCAAAGGTGCATTTAAATTTTTTTTTTGGGGGTGCTTAAGTGACCATTGGAGGCAAAATTCACACATTTGTCCTTGAGAATGTTTTTGTTTTAAATGACTAGGAATGTTATTCATTATTATTAGAAGTTTTGAGAGCAAAATGGGTTGGAAATGGTTTATATATTTTGTTTGAAATGAATTGAAGGTTCAAGAAGTTTTTCTCGTTTTGAAAACATAACAAAAGGGCTTGAAAGAAGAAGTTTTTATGCATGTATTTTGTTTTTTGTGAAGAGAAGAATTGTGAGTTTTGAACACATGACAAATTTTAAAAAAAAAAATCCCAAAACTTAGCATAAGATAGCAAAGGAAAGCTTAAATACAAGACAAATTTACAAATAATTTTAAATACATTTGATCAAACTTTGATAGGGCCTTAGTCTTTTACAATTTGTCTTTATGTGTGGAAATTTTAAAAAAATAATAATAATATAATATAATTTAAAA
>Ga0116231_10001360_pt1 | contig 49604 bp, 32 predicted proteins | sample S1TSphgellanicum_2_FD_89695 | JGI IMG/M metagenome (GOLD analysis project Ga0116231, IMG submission 89695) | Host-associated microbial communities from peat moss isolated from Minnesota, USA - S1T2_Fd - Sphagnum magellanicum MG | ecosystem: Host-associated > Plants > Peat moss > Unclassified...
CCCCCACTTTCCCCCACCGACCTACTCACCTATAAAGTTAAAATGTGCTACTCTCATCCCCACCCACCTACCCGCCCTTCCATTGTCCTACCTACCAACACTTTAAGTAGGTACCTACAAAACCCCACCTACATGGCTACACCTACCTACATGGTTGCCATTCCAATAGACCCCAGCAGTCGACAATGATGAGGAAAGAATAAAATGAAGGTATTGCATGTAGCTAGTTGTTGTTCACTCAAACAAATAAATAAAGGGATGATTAAAGTATTTGACACCCCCTATATAAAGGTATTTCAAACCAAGTGTATAATCAAAATGATATGGTAACTCTAGTTCAATTTAAATGCATTTAATGCATGTTGTACTCAAGTTCATAAAGTAAAATACTCAATGAACATGCAATACACCATTTTAAGTATCCTTGAAATAGTTTGAGCTCCATTTCATATCTCTTGAAAATTGGAGGGGTATTGCATAACCCTACTAAAACTTGAAGGAATGCAATACCTTCATTGGGCTACACTATAAACGCCATGGGCTAAATGATTTTGGTCGAGGCCATTAAAAAGGTATTGTTCATGCCAAAAGACTCAATGAACATGCAATACCCCTTTCAAGGTATCCTATAAATACATCGGGCTCCATAATATATCTTTTCACATGTGGAGGAATATTGCATAGCCTTACCAAAACCTACAAGGAGCCCAATACCCTCATTAAGGTATTCTCTAATTAAACACCAAGGTCTACATTGCTTTTAGAGGGGTATTGTTCATGCCCAAAACTATTCAATACATTGAGCTTCATAACATATCTTTTGAAACTTGGAGGAATATTACATAGCCCTACCAAAACCTAGAAGGATTTAATGAATCTACATTACCCTTTAGGGTATCCCATAAAAACATTAGGTTCCATAACATATTTTTTGAAACTTATAGGGGTATTGCATAATCATACTAATACCTACAAGGAAACCAATACCCTCATTAAAGTATTCAATAATCAAATACCATGTGTCTATACTATTGGAAAGGTATTGCTCATCCTCAAAACTACACAATACACCTGCAATACCACTCATAGGTTATTTATCTTAGAAATACATTGGGTTCCATAATTTGAAATGTGGAAGGGTATTACATAGCCCTTCCAAAACTTGCAAGCAAAGCAATACCTTATTTGGGGTATTCAAAAAACACCATGGGCTAAATTATTTTAGTTTAGACTATCAAAGGGGTATTGCTTATGACAAGGAATATTCAATGCACATGCATTGCCCCTTGTAAGGTATCCCATAAATACATTGGGTTCCATAACATATCTTTTGAAACTTGTAGGGGTATTGCATAGTCATACCAAAACCTACAAGGAAACCAATCCTTCATTAAGGTATTCAATAACTAAATACCAAGGGTCTCCACTATTGGAGGGGTATTGTTCATGCTCAAAGCTACACAATACACTTGCAATACCCTTTATAAGTTATCCTAGAAATAAATTGGGCTCCATAACATATTTTTCCAAACTTGGAAGGGTAATGCATAACCCTACCAACATGGGCAAAATCATTTTGGTTTAGACTATCATATAGGTATTACTCATGCATAGGAATATTCAATGCACATGCATTATCCCTTTTAAGGTGTCCCAAAAATTATTTGGGCTTTATAACATATTTTTTGAAAGTTGCAAGGGTATTGCATAGCCATACCAAAACCTAGAAAGAAAGTAGTACTTACATCACATTGTGATAATATTTTAAACGATGAAACAAAAGGATATTTTTAAAATACTTATTCCATGCTCAATGTATCATGCCCTACATATTGATTCAAATAAAGGACGATATTGTAAAGTTCTTCACATTGATGGTAGAAGGTCACTCAAACAAAGTTATGGAATCTAAATGCAATACCTACATCAACATGGGATATTTTCATTCACCATGAAACATAAGAATTTTTTTAAATACTTGATTCCCCGCCAATATATCATGAAATTCATATTTTGAAATTTATTTATTCACTATACAATATGATTTAACATATATAAAAATGAACGTAATGCAAAATTGGTCACAATGATGGTACAAGGGCTTAGGTTTAATGTAAAATTTACTAATTAATGTTATAATTTAGAATTTGTCAAAATCAAAAAATTAAAAATTCATGCTTAACATTTTTTCAACAATGTACATATTTATGTTTTTCCCTCTTAAAGTTGTAAACTCATTTCAATAAATAAAAAGATTAAATCTCTAATTTAATAATATTTTAATAAGAATTTAATGATGGTTTTAAGAAATTAATCAAAACACATGATTTTTTATGTTTTTTAATGGTTCACATAATATTAAAAATGGTTTCTCCCACATATTAATCCTATGTATGATTGAAATTTTATTTAAATTTTTTTGACATATAATAAATAATTCCTAGTATAAAGTAATTATTTAGTAGGTCGGTAATATTTTATATTTTATGGAGATATAACACAAATCTTTATGTAAATTTTAATTTTTTATGATGTATAATATTGGCTTAAATATTGGTCTTAATATATTGTATTTAAAATGTATCAAAATATATATATATATATATATATATATATATATATAACTATGGTTATGTATTTAGTGCAATTTGTTTTGTAAAATTTATTTTAAATGAGAATTAAAAATTCCAAAAGATAAGTTATTAATGTTGTATGTTTTATTAATGCATGTAATTGAATATTATTTCTATGTAAATTTTAGTTTATTAATGTGTGAAAATAAATATTTTTGCATTTCTAGAGATATAATATTTGCATAAATATTTTAATTTGGTAAAAAAAATAATTGAATATTTGATGGAAAGAATGGGTATTCTTTAGAGGTGCATTTTTCAAATGAAACTTTTAAAACCTTGAATGTTTTTCAAATTGTGGTTGTTTAGAATTTGTGTTCCAAATGTTCTAAAAGTAGCAACTTAGTTTGCTAGTTGGGCTATTGTGTGTAATCATCTTGTAATGGATGCAACATGAATTTACCCAAGATCCACCATTTAAATCCTTGCATTCATGATGACTATAAACTAAAATATTATCAACTTATAGAAAGTTAAACTCAAAATAATTTCCTAGTTGCACTTTTGTTTCAATTTTCATGCATCCCCTACATCAAAAGTGGTTGTTAGATTACATGAATTTTTCTAAAAATCATCAACCCATTGAAGGCATTGGCAATGCCATGGTTTGTGTGTGTAACATTAAATGTGCAATACCAATTTGGGGAGTTTTTGAAAAACCCAAATTTGGGTCAAATTTTGTAATTTTTTTGACTATTTTTGTCATCGCTTTCCTTGAATACCTATTGACATGTAATGACCTCATGAAAACGATAAATTTAAACATGTTAGATGAAACAATAAGCAAGTCTTAAAACCTTTAAAAATCATTTGCTTAATCAATTGACTCACACCATATACCTTGTTAATTTTGAAATAACAAAATTAAGGTAATAAACTCATCAATGGCCATAATTCATGGGTTGTAGTCCAAATGAGTTGTGAGTCAATTTCTTGAGGTACAATTGCAAAATTTCAAAATGAAAAATGAGAATAATGCACCATGAAACCAATAAATATAAATTATGTAAGTTGTTACTTCAAATTTGAAGCTTTTGAATTTTGTAACAAAATACTGGCAATGAAAATTTATAATACGTACTAAATGTAACCTCCGATTCCTCCACATTAAATATTGTCCCACATTAACTACACAACAAACACACAATTGTCATGTTTCTTCTAACTCGTAAGCAAACAAGAAGAAGGAAATTGCTTAATCTCTAATTTGTTAAAGATTTTTTACCCATCAAATTAACAATATACTCAAGGTGGAGTTTTTTTAACCAAATGATGATGAAGTGCAATAGCAATGTTGTAAATAGATGCATGATTGGGTGACAGTAGTATAGACAGTTTCAGATAATCCTTCCAAGCACCCATATGCAAGCACTTGGATAGGCGCTTGCACACTAAACAAGCCCAAATTTTCTTTATGGTGGAAAACCAAAATGTGTTCTAGGAGAACATGGGAATGCTCCAATAAATCATAGGGTGGAGGAGGTATGTTTTCCATGTCCCACCACACCACTATCATTACAACAAAAGAAAGAAAAAACAACAATATAACTAACTTCCATAATATTCTAAAAATAATAGTTAATTGTGAAGAGTTAATGCTTAAATTGATGTTTATTCATAAATTAAGGTTTATTCTTAAAAGCCTTCAAAAAACCTTCAAATTTCATTTCAAGTACGATTTGGATTAAAAACTAACCTAGGTATGAGAATTTTCATAAGCTTTTGGAAGTCATGCTAGAGTTTGTGTGGATTCAAAAACATTGTGAACGCCCAGTTGTTATGTAATGCTTTCAACACCTTGAAAAGTTGAACATGACTTGACCATGCAATTCCTTATGCAAATTGAATCCACCAAAGCATGATGATGTTGAATCCTCCAACTTTCATTGAGCATAACAATGATTCTGCTATGAATGGAACTAGCTTAAAATGCTTGCCACCCAAATCATCAAATCAGCACTTCAATAAAAAAAATGGAATAGATTTTCCAGGAGAAAACTTGGGCTTCGAGTAGCTAGTCAAATGGTTAATAGAAATCATGTCCTTCATGCATATGATTTGTATGTTAATTCATGTGACTAACTTGTTTATGATGATTAAAGGCTTGTACTAAGATCATTTTGGACATTGGTTGAATGTGCCCAAGCTCCATTTTCATGTGTCCCAGCTCCAAGTGGTTTTTGTTTCTCAAATACCCTAATTTAGTGATGTGATCATCCTACCATAATTGAATATAGTCAAGTTGTTGCCTTAGTCTTTAGTTTGATAAACCTTTAGGGATTGCCTTTTCAAAACTAAATTCATCAAAGATATGAACACCAAAGTAATCACTTTAATAAAAGTAAACACCAAATGCTCCCCTTTCTTCAGGCAATGGTCCATTGCAAATGTTTTTTAATGATCATAGAATCCGGTATTGCATAACCTGACTTGCTAGTTACATATGTTGTCTCCTTGCAAAGTTAAAACATATTGCATTGTTGAGTTATGATACCTCCCAAACGGATTTGGAATTCTTTGCAACATAACAATGCATTGTATCATTGATCAATATTGCCAAACAAGCTATAGGCATCTCTCGTCAACCCTAACATTAGCAAAATCATCCTCGTTATTTATTTATTTTTGGAACAAAATTTGTTTTTGGTAAGAACCCTAACTTCCTTCAATCAAGGTTTAGGAATCAAGGTTTTAATTAAATTTTGAAATATAACTTAATTTCATGTACGTTTAGTAAATGTATTTTTTTTACCTCTATGTAAAATTTATTTTATAATATATCAAATAAATAAATAAATAAATAAATAATTATTTAATGTGTGAATTTATTATTTTTCATTTTTATACATATAATATCTTATGATTATTTTATGTTAGAGATTTTAAATAAACATTAAATATGGTTGAAAGACATTGTCAATTTCATAAATGGTAAGAATGGCTTAATGGACCAATGCAAAATTGTTGGTATATGTAAATAAGGATATTGCAATATTTGCCACATTGATGATACAAGGTTTTCTTCAACAAAGTCTTGAAGTGTAACTACAATACCCTCATTTTAGTGATAGTTTCAATACCTTTTACCATCAATGTGACCAACTTGACAATATTTTCATTTGTGTCATGGTTTAAGATATTATCATAATATGATGCAAGTATTATATTCCTTTTAGGTTTTGGTAAGGCTATGAAATACCCCTCCAAGTTTCATGGTGAATGCAAATATCGCAAAATAATGCAGGTATTGCATTTAAATTCCATGACTTTGTTCAAGTGACATTCTACCATCAATGTAGTCCAAAGTTTTTATGGTATACTTGAAGAGGGGTAAAGCATGTGAATTGAATAATTTTGGGCATGAACAATACCCCTCTAATAGCTTGAACTAAAATAATTGAACCCATTGTGTTTGTAGATTACCCCAAAAAAGGTAAATTGCTTTCCTTGTAGGTTTTGGTATGATTATGCAATACCCCTTTGAGTTTCAATAAATATGTGATGGAACCTAAAAGATTTTTGATATACCTCAAAAGAGGTATTGCATATGCATTGAATAATTTTGCACACAAGCAATACCCCTCTAATAGTTTGGACCAAAATAATTTAATCCATAGTGTTTATACAATATTCTCATGAAGGTATTGCGTTCCTTTTAAGTTTTGTTAAGGCTATGCAATACCCTTCTAAGATCTTTAAATATGTTATGAAGCCTAAAGGATTTTTAATATACTCTAATAAAATATTACATGTGCATTGAATAATTTTAAGCACAAGCAATACCCCTCCAATAGCCTAGGCCAAAATAATTTAATCCATGGTGTTTACAAAATACCCTCTTTAAAGTATAACTTTCCTTTTAGGGTTTAATTTCTGATTTTTGGGGGTAAAAAATGATTTTTTGGTTTGAGTGCAAGACTAAAATCATTTTTTAATAATTTTATCAAAAATACATATAAGAATATGTGAAAATGTATTTATAACTATTAACACAAGATGGTGTAAAATGAAAATTAAATGTCTAAAATTAAAAAACACGGGTGACATGTGTTACAAAAATGTGCAAAAAATGCCCAAGTCCAAAATAACCCTAGCTTAAAATGGGGAATGTTATAATGGTAAATATGTGGTTGCTTAAAAAATTATTATTACCTTAAATCCTAAAGACCAAAACAACACCTTAATCAAAAGTTGGATAAATTATGGGATAAAATAATTTGTGTCACTACCAGAAGGGGATGGGATCCCATTGGCCCTTTTGTATCACGCTGATGCAACCTCTACATCATGGGCATGCCATCTATAATACCTTGCGATTGGTCAATGTTACATCCACAACATCAATAATAAACACCCCTTTAGTGGTGCTTCGAACTTTAAAACAAACAACACAATACAATAAGTTTTGCAAATAAAATTTAGTATGGCATTACCCAAAATTTATTGACCATGAATCGTTTCCGAATCATGGTATTATGTAAAGAAGCCAATCTCCTTATGTCGCACTGTTCTATTTGATGTAGATTTCCAATTGCGTTTCGTCCAAACACCTTTGAGTGTCTTTGCATACCCAGCTTGAGTCGCTTGAATCACAAATGCAAGGTCCTCATCACATTCTAACTTGGTTTACATGTTCAAAAGGATGGCCTTGACACCCCATGTAGTCATGCTAAGAAGTCGAAGAATGTGGCTAAAGGCTAACTTCACAAGTGTGGGTTTAAACACTTTAAGTGTGTATTACAAATCAACTTGGAACCTATCCCATTGCAAGAATGCGTGCCTCCTAGCCCTAGCAATAGCCTTTTGCTCATTGTAATGAAACCAAGTCAAAGGGTTGTTCAAGACCCGCACATTCATTGCTGCATGATTTTGAACCTTTGGGATTTGCTCTCAAGTAGATGGGCATATAGGCTTGCCTGGCTCCATGGTAACGTTGTGATGCACTTGCAAATGCCACACCAAGTTATACTTGACTATATAGGATACATTGCACCCATCAACACTACAAAACAATTTGGGCCCATCCTTTGCCCAGTGCACACCCTTCATGGCAACCGGGGGAGGGGCAACCACATTTAAAACCAGAAAAACAAAAAAAAAAACATAATGTGAAAAGTAATATTTTGGATTAAAGTTATGCACATGATGAAGGTATTGCATAGAAAGATAAAAGAAGAAAAACACAAGATGAAATTACTGCTAAATTCTAGTGTTGAAATTTGCATAAAAAGAAGTAAACCCTAAAAATAACAATATTGCCTACAAAGCCTATAAGTATTGCCTACAAATTTAAACCAAAGAAAAATGCCCCACCCACCTTTTCCATGGAGAAAGAAGGTGGGGTAGCCAAAAGTTTAAGGACCACAAGTGAGGAAGGTATTACAATCACAAATTTGACCCAAAAAAAAAAAAGCCACACCCATCCTCTCAACTAAAGAGGATGGGTGTAGCAAGTAATTATAATAAGGTACACTATGTCACCTCCATCAATTTGAGTATGAAGTTCAACATCCCCATTTGCATTTTCTTGGCCAGAAACTACAATTTCTTGGTCCTCTATTATGTCAATAGTTTTCTGCAACTCAACTTCAATTCTATTAACATCTACGATATTAAATATTTCCCCAACTTCTACATTTCTTTCTTTCATGACACCTCCAATGCCACCTACAAATTCAACTTGGGCTTGTTGATCTCCTGCACCATTCCTTGTTTTCATTCAAATGTGCATCTAACAAAATGCCCAAAATGTTCAAAACAAAATGAAGACATTAGTTGATTAATTTCTAACTTTATTACTAGCATTAGAAAAAAGAAATACCCAAAGGAGCTGCAACTAAGAAGAGCAACACTCCTTGAAGGCAAGGGCTCAAGAAAAATTTATTAAGCCACCTCTTTGCAAGAACTAGCAAAAAAAGAAAGACTCTTGTGTCTCTTCAATCAACAACAAAAAATAATAATCATGATGACCTGAGCACCACTTAGGACATAATGGTCACTCTAGGAAGCAACGAAGATGATGAGCGTGATGTTCGTCATCTTAATTTTAGAGCTTGCAACACAAAAGAAAACTAGGATGACAAGCGTGGCTCATCGTCTTGGTTTTACACCTTGGGCAATAAAAAAAAACCATGACGATGAGCATCGTGTTCGTCCTTGTGGTTTCAAAGCTTGCAACACATAAAAAAAACCAAGACAACAAGCTACACTTTTCATCTTAATCTTATAAGCTACATAAATTTAAAAAAATACCATGACAATGAGTGTGACACTCATTGTCATGGTTTTAGAGCTTGCAACACAAAAAAAAAAACCAAGACAACGACCTATATTCATCATCCTAGTCTTAAAGGATGAGTAGTAGAAAAAAAAACCATGAAAATGAAAGTAGCTTGTTGTTGTGGTTTTAAAGCTTGCAACACACAAAAAAACAGGACAACGACCATAGCTCATTGTCTTGGTCTTTTAAGCCACACAATTAAAAAAAAAAACCATGACGATGAGTGTGGCTTGTTGTCGTGGTTTCAAACGCTCCAACACCAAAAAAAACTAGGATGACAAGTTGTGTTCATCATTGTGGTTTTAGAGCTTACAACAAAAAAACAAAACAATGAACTACACTCATCGTCCTAGTCTTATAGGTTGAACAATAGAAGGAAAAACCACCACGACGAGCATGCCACATTGTCATGTTTTCAGAGCCTACAACACCCAAAAAAAAAAATGCTCGTTGTTTAGTCTTATAATATGTACAATAAAAAAAACCATGACAACAACTATGGTGCTCATTGTCATGGTTTTTGAGCTTGCAACACAAAAAAAAAAACCTATAGATTGAGTAATAGAAAAAAAAACCATGATGACAAGCATAGAGAACCACCAAGTTCTCTATGGTTCTAAAGCTCTGGCGATGGAGGGGAGCGCAAATGGATGGTGGGGTAGGTAGGGGGAGGTAGATGGGTTGGGTGGTGGAAGGGAGGTAGGTAGGTTGGAGGGGTAGATAGGTTGGAGGAGTAGGTAGGAGTTCCCAGAACACAAATTTGGGTTCAAGGATGGTGGGAGAAAAAGAAAAAAGAGAGAAAAAAAAAGGCCCAGGAAAAAAGTGAGAGCAAGGAAAAAAAAAGCATGATAAGAAAAAGGCTCAAGGTAAAAAAAAAACTACTGACCAAGTAAACTGACCCCTGGGGGACAGTTTCATCCCATCCATGAAATCCCAGAACGGGATTTTTTGGATGGTGCACTGGTGGGTGCTGCGTCACTCAAGCCGCACTTGCTTGGAGGTATACTGTAAATGGGAAGTCCTTCCAAAGGGACTTTGGTGTGAGGAGCTTTCTATCAAGCAGGTTGCATCTGGAGGGGTAATGTATAATAATGTAAAGGGGAAGTCGTCACACCGTGTGACTTCTTGGAATGTAGTTACGCCTACCAGGACAGGTGGGCTACCACCTTAGCCCGCCCTTGTAGGCTAGACCCGTTTACACGAAGTCTTGCCTGCAAGGACTTCCCCTAAGGTTCTAATCAGTGGTGCAATAGATCAATTTAGGGGAAGTGGAAAGAAATTGAGTGCTTGTTTACTGCTGAAATAAATCAAAAGAAGCATAAAGGAAATCTTGTATGTTAAAAGAAAAAAATAATGTCCTCAAAAGATGTGGACTGAGCGTAGGGATCTTACTGCAATTCCCAGGAACATCATGGCACTCCCAAAGTTGTAACGCGGAAACATATGGTGGACCCTGATTCTACATCAGAACACACCCTAAAAATACACTTGAAATTTTTCCAAAGGTTTTTAAATATAAGCGCGGTCCACCTTTCTGTGACTCCATTTAGATGGGGACCTAAATCTAGTAAGTTGCATGGAAGAGGACTCCCCCTCCCCCCCACATAAACACCTTGAAATTTTTATTTATTTGTTTCTTCTGCAGGTCAATGGTATTAACTAGTTTTGTTTGTGTAAGTGTCAACAGCTGTAATGCATAGTGTGTAAATCTTGTGTAAATGTAAATCATTTACACTTACAAGTCTGAACTTTTTATACTTACACTTATATTATTGTCATGCATAATTATTATTTTTACATTTACACAAAAGTAGTGTAAATATTTGTCAAATACATTTACATGGCCCTGTATAAATATCCTCTGGTGTGACTGGAAATATTATATACCCTTAATGATCATACCTTCTTGCAAATCCATATTAATTAGTGGTGGGTGCATCATAAAGATTAATTTTATGTTTTTGCAATGGATCACAATTGATTGTCTCTTCACATAAAATCATGACATGGATACTCCCCAAACATTAGCATTTTCTACCAACATGGGACTATGGGGAGGCAATTCCAAGGACAGTTCTTGAATACACATTTTGCCTACCTCATTGCTTGATTAGAACTTTTATTCCTAACTTGTTCATCACAATTTTTGGCCTAAGCTTTTATAGAAATATAGGTACTTATTGTGATTCATATTAATTAATTAAATTATTTTTGATGTATTCCAAAGCAAAAAAAATTTGATGATTGTTTTTTTTTAAATGAACCATTTTGTTGACCTATCATCAAAAAGATTATGAAATCCCCCTCTTCCCCAAGTAGAAATCACATTTTTTCACATTGTTTTACAATTACACTGTTTTATTTAGCATAAAATAAATTTAGATGATTTTACACTTACATGTCTCTTGTTTTCCACTTACACGAACCCAAGTGAATATTAAACACTTACACGAAATATAAATAAAAATTTATTATAAAATTTACATTTACACAAAGTGTAGGTCCTAAACCATTTACATGCCCAACACTACACTGCTGTTAACAATCTTATGCAAAAGTTCTCCTAAACTGTCTTAATCAAACTTCCATCACTCAATGTCTTCAGGTACATTTCCATGTCTTCCACTCACTCACTACCCAACTCCAATTAATCTATGTTCACATCACTATTTCATATGTAACTTTGAAGGAACCCACACTTGGCAGTTGCAGGTGTAGAGAGTTAACGCAAGTCCGACCAAGTCCTGAAATTTTTTGCACTTTTACAACCCGCTGTGGAAGTAAGATGACTGACGTTTGTTGGTCTGGTGAGTCCCTCCAGATCTGGGCAATGGGGAGAGGGAGCACCGACTAGATAGTGTGCATGTGGCTCAACTCTGAACATTTTACATAAAAACCTCCAACTTTTTTACTAGGCCTAAGTACAAATAAGGGATGGGGAGGGATCATGGAAACATCAGCAGGTGTAGCCAATTCCCTCAGGAGTCAGAACCCACCCTTGAAATATACTATAGAAATTTGTAGAGATAATTATGTATTCAGCAACTGGCCATGTAGTGCCCATTCCACCTATCAATGTGGCTAGCCGCTGTTACAATAGATGGAAATAGGTTCTACCAGGGTCTGTTCCAAAGCATAACTAATTTTCCCAACCATTCATTCACCTCTCAAGCGTGCTACACATCCACCATTCATTCACATTCAAGTGTCATCTACTAGTTCACCAATTCACATTACAAGTGAAACTGCACTGCACCAAAAGTGGAAAATCAAATGGATGCCTGTCCCATCTAGGAAAAGCCTGAAAAAAAATTCACCTCAATAAGACACCCAAACAAGTTATGGACAATGGAATGAGCAGACCACTCAGAAAGGTGGCTAGCCAATTAAGGTGAGGTACGTCCCATAACATGGTGTCTTGAGCAGAACCTTGACTCCACCAGGGACTGTTGCGTACCAAATCTTTAAAATTGATTCATATTACAAATCATATTTAGTATGTTGATAATCTGGTCATTTGCTCTGTATTGGATGCTACCTCGCTGAATACCTGTCCTGAATGGTGGAACCTGCATAAATGGGTGGATCCTTAGGTGAGATTATGGTCACCAACAGGGAGGGACTTTTTTTTCCCCCCAATTTTGTGATGTCACATGAATGGCTGGCAATCATACCAAGAATGACTTAGCAATAATGGCTGGCAATCATACCAAGAATGACTTAGCAATGATGGCAATGTTAATGTCCTTAAACTAGAGATTTGTCCAAATCTGGCAAATTTTCTTTCAAGTTCTTTTCTAAGTTTGGTAGGAATTTACAACAAAATATTCCATTTCAGTTTTTGAGAAGTAGCCAGGGTTAACCAGCACCCACGCTGGGACCCTCACCTTCTTGAGTTAGGCCTGGTAGTGGCCAAATTAAGCCCAAGAAATGTTAGATTTGGACTCAGATACCCTGGTTTAGTCTAATCATGAGATATATATAACATTTAGAAACAATTCAGATGAATTTTACAGTTTTTACCATGGTGCCAGTGTGGGTGCTGGCTCACCCAGGGCAGAGTGTTGCACCAAGTGCTAGTAAAATTATGTGTCAAGAAGGGTACTTTGAAGCTTTGCTGCTTCCCAGGCGGTGCCCAGCACATCCATTGCACTTTGGCTTTTACTCTTAACCGCGTGGGTTTTTACTTGGTTATCAGGTACGTTGTATCATGTGTACCTACTCGTCGCCTGCGCGCATAGCATTTCTTGCAAATGAGGTTTGGGGACTTGTCCAATCGTCTGCCCCATTGACAGTTTACATAACACTGCTGCGAGCTTTCTCTTCTAATGTCTTTTGCTGTTTCGAGCTCATGTGGCGAGACTAGTCCAGTACGTGTAGATTCAGTCGGACAGCAAAATCCAACACCTACGGCTGGAGGCAGGGAGAGTAACGAGAAACTGTTGAGGAAAGGAACACAGGGGAGAGTGTAAGGAGAAGCTCTTGCCCAAGGATATCAATGACAGGCACCAGCTGCATCAGTACGTTACTAAGAGACAGAACGTTGCAGTTGCCAGGTCGTAGGAGGATGTCGCCATGTTTGCAGATAATTGTGGCAGTGATTATGCCGCTAGTGCTGTGCGTTTATGTTCCCTTGACACGGGCCCAACCAGGTGCGTTCGTCGTAATGCTTGAATGATCCCATGTGCAGCAGGCCTTTCCATTCTTAATTAATGCGTTAGGGTTAGATACACACTTTGTTTTATACTTGCAACACTGGACACCTGCAACCATGTTAAAGTGCAACGACATACATGTGTACTTCTTTGATCTTGGGTCGAAGAAACTGTTCGAGCTCTAATATAGATCGGGAAAAACTTCACAACTACATATATATATGTGAGAAAATAAATGTCCTTCTCGTCCTGTCTAATTTTGCAGGCTTTGTGAGCATCGACTGTGGAAGCTCTACCACATACAACGACACGAATGGCATCACTTGGGTGCCAGACACTGGCTACACCTTCACAGGGAGAAACTACGTTCCTAATCCTAAGACGACAAATCCTCTTGACAGTTTGAGGTACTTCCCCGAGAACAGGGCTAAGAACTGTTACGTCTTACCTGCAACTCCAAACAACTTCTATATGGTCCGCGTGAGTTTCTTGTATCCTGACTTTCTCAATTCAAGCTTCCGCCTCGAAATGGAGGCGCAGTTGGCAGCTACCATTACTTTCCAAGCGAATTCACTTACTATTCCACAAGTCTACGAGGCCTACTTGTCCGCTACCAGCGACACTATTTATGTTTGTTTGGCGCGCTCTACCACAACGGACGTCCCTTTCATCTCTTCCCTCGAGTTGAGGCCGCTTGATACCAACAATATGTATCAGATTTTGGCTCAAGGGAACTACTTGTACAACGACTATCATGCCAACTTTGGGAGCGCTACGCCGCTCATAAGGTTCTTCCAATCTGCTTTTAAACCCATTTATTCTCTTCTCACCCTCGACCTCTAAACCTCAAGCTCCTCAAACACTGAAAGTGAAAGGATCCACCACGCAAAACCCATTATCTTGGCCCGCAGAAGGAGTACAGCTGATCCAAGGACCCAGCAGCTTGATAACAATTATCGCAAGTACTGAGGGATCATCCAGGAGCTTACACATGGTCAGCTTGACATAGGTTCAAAACCAAATAGATGTGATGTGTGTAAAAGAAACAAAACAGAGATCAGGCTGGAAATCGGTTTCCTAACATTTCATGGGTGGTCAAACTGGAGGACCATCGACAGAAGTGAAGAGACCTGATATTTTCCCCAGTCCGTTTAATGCGAGGATTTGTGCAGACACATTTGGCTGCTAGACTTCTCTATGAACTCTAACCATGTGCGGTACCGGGGGCGCAGGTACCCTTACGACCCGTATGATCGTCCATGGCAGAACAATATACCCGGTGTCACTCCAAACTCTACCCCGCTGGCGATCAACACGACATCAAGTGTCTTTGTAGATTTCAATCATTGGAACAAGGTTCCAGAGATAGTGATGCAGACTGCGGACTCGTGGCCCAAAGGTGAATCTGTCACCATCACAACATCATTCCTTCCGGACTACAACAAGAACTACTATATTGCGTTTGACTTCGCGGAAATCTCTCCACAAGCTGAGAGCCAGTCGCGGATTTTTAGCCTAGCTCTGAACGGCAAAACAGTTCGAAATAATATCTCTATTGCGAACCTTGCTGGTGGGATGTATGTGGCGGTTGAAATCTACTTCGACGACATCATGCTGAACAGCACAGGAAGTTGGGAATTGAATCCTGATCCGACCTCGCAGCTCGGCCCCATTTTGAATGCTCTTGAGCTTTTCGTGTTGACTGATCCTGCACCAAATCGAACTTTCCTCGCAGATGGTAAGCCAAGTCCACCATTTGTACACTGCAGATCGTCCGTCGGGATTGAACTTAGATAAGTGTAGTAATGCAATCAAGGGAAAGTGAGACTCCGCTTGTTAAGTATGGTTCAACAACTCCACATGTGCCTCTAACATTTGTGGATCTCTAGAACTCTTGTAATCAAGGAAAATTCGAGCAAGCATTGTCTTTGCTGCAAATTATTTAGGTACCCTACAACAAAATATGGCTTTTCCTTTCAGGTAGCGCACCTTGGCTCATGACATATGTCTGTGTGATCTAAACTTTGTGGTTTCATTCATTGAAATGTCAAATATACGTTGGTGTTTGTTGTGGCGCATATAATTGCACGAGTAATAATATTGCAAAACTTGACAAGTTTATGGCACATATTATACTAATGTCAAATCTTAAGATTAATGTACAATATGTGCCACAATACACATCGCACAATTTACATTGCAATTGATCAAACCACAAAGTTTATCTCATGCATGTGGGATGAGCCATGGCCTTCTACTGTTGGAGGAACGACGTGACCATGTTGTCTTGTAGTGGTAGATTATGACCTTCATTCTTGTTGCTTTATTCTTGGACCTAGCTAACACAAATGTTTGCCTTGAACGTGTAGTTTTGCTAATATACATGTATTCTGCAATTGATGTCATGTTATAGGATTTTTCTAGTTTTGTTGTACAGTTTATATGCCAAGTAGAAAACTCCATCACTTTCGTAAGTGCCTCCTAGGAGATTGTCAGGATTTGATCCAAGAATAACTTGAACATTTAAAAAGTCATAGCAGTGGGAAATTAATAAATCGTTTGCTTGTGGGTTGATTGTGGTTGTGTAGCTCTTGCCATTGAGAGTGTAAAAGAATCTCTTAATCTCACTTCCTGGACTGGAGATCCATGTGTGCACACTCCGTACGATTGGATCAAATGCAACGATGACACCATTCCTAGGGTTATTACTGTGTAAGTCAAAATATTCCCATGGACAAAGATTATGTTTTGTGGGTCAGCACATGTTGTTGGGGACATACAAACATTATTGGACATCACATTGGCCACAAGGCTTTTCACCAGACTCGGAACATCTGTCTAAACTTGTGTTAAGAAGGGTAGAAAAAATTCCAAAATCATAATTTGAAGCTAATGGATTTCATATCCAGGAACTAATGTTATGGGATGTTTTCAACCCAAGATGATGAACATTAAACAAATATGAAGACATGAAAATATTATGTTTCAAGCTGCATTGACTTTTAACAACTAGATAGACTTGATTAGTTTGACCAATCTCTTGATTGCCAATGTTCACAAACATATGTTCCAATGAAATTCTACTGTGATTATTGAGTCAAATGATTTCATATAGAATTTAGACTCATAACGTTAAATAAAATTAATTTCAAAAATGTCAATTGACTGTGCAACCATCTAAAAATAATGTGCAATGAGCTTGATAAACATAAACATAGAAAATAGGAAAAAAAAATTTGTAACCAAGTCATGTCATTATTTTTGAAGGTGGTAATTGTAATCCTTTTCGAATTTTGAAGAAAGGCATCTCAAAGGGGGTACTATCCCTGAAAACGGACAGATATTCCATATACCATGAGGTTTAATGCTTTTTGAAATCTCCATTGCTGGCAGGGATCTTTCCAACTACAATTTGACGGGTATTGTACCAGAAGCATTAAACAATCTGACGGCACTTACTAAATTGTAAGCAGTGTATGTATATTGTTCTCCCTTTTTCTTCTGGGCATATGTGGAAGTTTGCCAGTCGAGAGTTCAGGCTTTAAGTCAAATCCTAGATCGTATACAATTATCTATGGAGGAGAGGGCTCTCTTGTATGAATGAAATCTATGCATGCATCATATATATATATCCCTTCAAAGGTGGCAAGTTCCCCAATCAATCGTGACTAGTTAGAACTTTTTGAAGGGAACAATTTTGTAAGTGATATTAGATTGACACAAGATTTTATTGTGCAAGTACTAGAACTGGAGAACACACATCAATTAGATCCCATTATATGTTGAGTGACCGAAGACTTAATTTTGAACTTCACTATACCTAGCACTATTTCTTTTTGACAGTTCAATGATTACAGCATTAACCACCTTGCTTAGGAAGTTGCAAATGATGTGTAATAGGTGGCTAAACAACAATTCCTTGAGGGGACCCATCCCAAACTTAAGCGGTTTGACAGATCTTCAATCACTGTTAGTATTTTCAATTCCTTGTGTTATCTTACAAATAATATATGTTGTAAGTTGCACAGAAGTTCAATATCCCATGTATGAATGTTTGATTCCTTTTATGTGAAGTTAAATATTACCTTGGTTTTGTTCCTGTAATGTAAACATTTGGTAAAAGCTAATTTGAACTCTGATTTTGGCCTTTTGAGATTGTGCAGCCGATTAGAAGATAATATTCTTACAGGTGATATTCCTACATGGTTGGCGTCCTTACCTTTTTTGCAAGAATTGTAAGTGTCTTTTCTCATGTTTTAAAATGCATAGGCACCATTCAGACCTGGTGTTAAGAGAAAATGTTAAAATATCCTTAATAATGATATAGTCGTTAGTCAATTTTTATGTTTTTTATTTTAATGTTAATAATCATTTTTCTTAATGGGTCAACAAAATAGAAACATTCACACTAGAGGCATTGTTACGTGTCATTTGTTCTTTTCAAAGCTTCAATTTTTTTGGCACTTCACACCCAAAAAGACAATTTAAATCTGAAAAAATAATCTTTTTGTGGACAATCTGAATCTTGATGTTCGCACCCTTCATAATAAAGAATGGCACTGCAAAATAGATTCATTCTGCTTGAATCTATTCTATCAAACATTGAATAATCACCCAGAATTTAGCAAGAAAGAAAGAGCAATTGAGCTTTATTGCTTTAGGTTTTCAGGTTTCTACTTTAAAATAATTACATGAGAACTGTTTTCTTGAACATTTTGAACATTATGTATAGGAAAGGAGGGGCTGGTTAAAAATATTTTATGTGCACGGTAAAAGTGGGAAGGAGTTGGGATCAACTTCCCTTACCCCCCATCCTCTTGGACCTTGGTGCTTGCTAACAATGAGTTATGGCCTCTCTTTTGTGGAGGTTACCTAACATTGCAAAAAAAACCTTAAAATCTAAATTTCAGCCTAGATTTAATAGTTACTAACATCCTCCTTAACATCAACTTAATAACAATATCACATAGGCTCCACATAGGCACCATGTCACCACCACATGTCATTGTCAATGCTAACTAACATTGCATATGTGAATGCACCAAAATTTTAAAAAATTTAACACTGACTTACCATTGAATTACCACCAGGTCTGAATAGTGCCTTCGATATTTTTCAATAATCTATGTGTCATAGCAAATCTATCCATTTGTTGAAATTTTGAATAATATCATGTTTGAATTTCAATAAGTGGACATAGATTTGTTAATACACATATATCTAAACATTGTTCACAATTTTTGTTTTGTTCTTGCTTTCACATGAATTTGATAGCTATGGATGCTATGGGTATCAAAATTCGATATTGAGCTAAATTTCTATTCAACTTCATGTCAGACTTTTGTCAAACAACAGTTTGGATGGGACCATACCCCCAGCTCTTTTGAAGAATACGAACTTGACCTTTGAGTAAGACTTCCTATTCACATACATATTGTAAACATTAAGTGAATGTAATTATCATTTTAATACAATTGAATCAGTTCCACATTTTCATCAGAATTGATGTTTCAAGTTTCCACTGATCCCTATGTGAAAGAGTATTCATGTGTTGTTTTCAAATTGTGGTTTGAAATTTTATAATGTCCAGTTCTATCAATCTAATTCATTTCTTCTAGTATTGTAAATTTATTTCATGACTATGTGGGCCTCCTTATATGCCAGGGATTCTGGAAACCCGCAATTATGTGATGCAAGTAATGCATGTCCGCCTTCAATGCCACCTACAAGTCAAAGTAATGGAGATCACAATAAAAAAAACAAAAGATTGATGTACTTAATTCTTGGATGTCTTGGAGGAGGTTTGTTCATTATATTCACAATAGTCTTTCTACTATCTTGTCATCGCCTGCCAACAGCGAGAAATGAAAGGGGACCTGGAGAAATAAGACTATTACCAGAAGGTGTGTGGTCAAGTTGCTTTAACTTTTCATATTTCTAGAGATCTTAATATATTCTAGAGTGAAATCTTTCCAATTAAATTCGTTTTGGTGGAACATTTCCACCTTAAATCCATAAGATGGTTCAACAACTTGAACCAATTTTGAAATGAGATCTAGAACCTTGTTTGATCTTTTCCACCATAACATAACAATTTACCACAAAACACTAGATTAAATTGTTACCCAAGATCTTGTAAGTCAAATGAATCTGAGGAATAATATTAAGGTACCTTGCAAACATTTAATTAGATGGCAAAACGTCCAAATTAACTTGAATTGATTCTAGACTAGTTTGAATCATTTGGTGTCTATTACATACTAGCTAGAATTATGGAGGATGTGGACAATGTTTTGTGAATTTCATGTATAGATGTTGAAGAATTAGGATAGCAAGGTGAGCAATTAACAAGTTTCTCAAAATGGCACACCTATAGATGTAGACAGGGTCACTCCTGAAGCTAGACGGCAGCAAGTTGAGCACCAAGTTTCACGAAACGGAATACCTGCAGAGGAGCCTGTTCGACGACCAGGTGAACGACAAATTTCACAAAATGGCGCATCTACAAATGAGACTCCTCCGGTCACTCCTAGAGCTGGCGGATTAGAACACCAAGTTCAAAGATACAATTTTGTGGAGGTATCTCGTATGACCGACGATTTTGCACAAACGCAGTGGATTGGAAGAGGTGGTTCTTGCGACGTGTATCTTGGAAAACTTGGTGGAAGAGAAGTGGCAGTCAAAAGGGCACGCAAAAGAGAAGAACCTAGACCTTCACAAGATACCACTGAACAGTTTCACACGGAGGTACATTCTCACACACCAATTGATTATAACAATCTCCCATGTTTAACCACAGTTTTATTTGGATCCATTTTACTTCGCTTTTCCTATGTCACTATTCCAAGTTATCTAGAAATTGTTTTTAATTTTAATGCCAGCTCAATACGTAATCTTCAGAAAAATTGAGACTTGGTTGGTTTCAAGTTTAACCCACTTCCTTAGTGCTTTGTAGATGCACATTCTATCTGCAGTGGACCATGAGAACGTGGTGTCTTTGCTTGGATATTGCCTGGAGCACGGGGAGAAAATATTGATCCTAGAGTACATGGAAAATGGAACTTTGCAAGACAAACTTTATGGTAAGACCCCATTAAAGTCAGTAGGTGTATGGTCATGTTTTCCATGTTATTCCTTCTTTTGTTATAATCCATTGATTAACTATAAATGTTGGACAATTGCCTATCTTTGTCTGATTTTATCCATCTTTCGCACATAATGTGTTTATGTTTGGCAAATGTTAAATAGCTCAATTGATGTTTCAGGGACTCAAGAGGCACGAGAAAGTCCAATGACATGGAATACTCGACTTGGCATTGCTCTAAATGCTGCAAAAGGTTGAGAAGAATTTACTTTTTCAGTGATAAATTATTATTGCATTAATATGAATGTTTATTGTTGATCCCTCTAAGAAGGGCCTCATAACTAGAGGGATGCCAAGTAGAAGTAAAAATAGTATGTTAACTCTACCTATTGTGAAGTGATTTGGGAAGCTTTTCAAATCCTGATGCATCCTATAACTGATTGTGTTGTCAATCCATTTTTTTCTTGTAGGATTGGCACATTTACATGGAGGTAGTGCACGTCCAATAGTGCACTGCGATGTAAAGACAAATAACATTCTTCTTTCAGAGGGTATGGTTGCTAAAGTCGCTGATTTGGGTATATCAAAGTTGATACTTGAACCAGGTGCTTCCCATATTTTCACAAGCCGCATCAGGGGCACGCTCGGTTATCTCGACCCAAAGTATGTTTCCAAATGAGATTTACGTCCTCTTTCAATTCAGGTTTTACTTTAAATGTACAAGTTTGTGAGTCAACTATATCTTATGAGATACAATTGAGAATCATTTGAGAAGTACAGTATCTGTCAAAACAAAATTTACTCACATTGTCATGGTGTGCAACACTTGGTACATTCATATTGTGTCATATACTACAATTTTCTTCATTTATATTCTTTTGCCTTGGAAATTTCTTCATAATACAAAAAATAAGGTTAATTTTGATCTTGTTATTGTTCAGTTTTCAACGCACGGGCGAAGTAACAAAGAAGACTGATGTCTATAGCTTCGGGATTGTTTTGCTGCAATTGATATGTGGTTGTCCATGTCTCAGTGAAGATAATGTGAACATTCTAGAAAAGGTGAGTAACAACTCTCGTTATCATTTCTATTTCTCTCAAAACTCCAATTCCTTTCGAGCTTACTTGTGAAGATTGAAACAATTTGATTTCAGTAAACATGTGGTCATCATCTAGATTTATCACAAAATTTCAGAACAGGATTTCTATCACTTCAACAAAATTCAAGGATTTGGTTGTTGGTAACAATCACTTCTGTTGTCAACAAGTTCTAGAGTAGATTTTCAAACAAATCAACCCACACTATTCTCAAGTTTCCTTACTTTTTGATAACCCATAGAAACTAGACAACCTCAAAGTTTTTTCAATCAACTTTGTCGACTTTCTGAAACTTGGATAAAGAGTTTCATTTTAATGCCAACCAGTTAGCAATTTTCAGGCAAAGTCACATATGCAACAACATGGGAGGATCGACGGCCTAATTGACAGAGCATTGGGAGACAATTACAACAATATTGAGAGCATATGGAAGGTAGCAGAAATAGCACTCAGGAGCATTGAAGATTCTGAAGCAGCTAGGCCAACTATGCAACAAGTGGTGGAGGGTTTGGAGAGGGCCATTGAAATTGAAACAAACAGCGGCACAAGAGTCAGTGGCACACATTTCTTTGATGCGTCCAACATGCCAGATTCAAACTCTGCATCAGCTGGTGAAACTACAGAAGGAACAGTGGATCGACCATCCCAAGTTCCAACATAGTGCTCATGACATTCTCCTAGCAAAGTGGATGACTTGTACCAGATATTTTCGGACTCAAAGCGAACTCGGATGTCTATGTGCACTTCATAATGCAGGGCTAGAAGATTTCATGTTCTTGTAGGCATTACAGTGCAGTGTCACAAAAATTAGTCAGTTTATAGCTTGCCATGCTAGCTTTCTGCAGCCATAACTGGGTACAGAAAGCTAAATATTGGGCCATGGCAAGTGCGGATGGAGTAGCAACACCACACTGGCACCTAATAAACCATGCCTTTTCAGCATCCAGTCAGTTCAATTGATGGTTCAGCTTGTGCAGATGGTGATTACTTGTGATAATGGCTGTCGAGTTCCCAGCCAGAGTTACGAATCATGACTTGAGGACAGTTTGATGTGGTACAAGGTCTTACATGATCTCTTGCAGATTTGGCAGGCATATTGAGAGGTTTCAAGGGATCAGAAATAACTTTCTAGATAATAGGACTAGTGAGAAGGACAGAAGTTGCAACTTACAATATTTTAGACATTGTCAAACTCTATCAAGCTTGAATGAAGTTTGTCACTGAGGGTCATGTGTGAAGATTGTGATGCAATGTGCTGGGCGTATCTTTGGCAGAATGTCTGACCTTTGCATAGCCATGAGCAAGGGTTACTAACTTGATTGGAATTCCCTTCTCAGAAGGTGTCAACTGTAAGCAGCCTGGCACAAGGAAATCAGCTCCAGCAATCAAGTGAACAAAGGAATTGATCAAGTGGACTATCATGTGAGACAGCTTAGTGGTGTTTCAGATCATGATGAAGGTGTGCCACATACAGGTCTGAAAAGCTAAATAATATTCAGTCCTACTAAGAAAGCCCTACTTACATTCAATTCCTATTCCAGACATAGTTGACAGTTTGATCCAAGGAATTGAATGATGGAACAGAATGAGTTTGATCCATGGAATGATGAGAACTCATCTGTCATTTTGATCCATGGCACTGGCAAACTACCTTGTTGGTGTTGTGCTGAGAATTGTGGCAGTGGTATTATGTGGAAATAGAGCTTCAGTTCTGTTCTGATGCTAGATTGTAAGAAATTAAAGAAGAAGGAAGAAACTGGAGTATATATGCAGTGATATTGGGGGCTCATTACAATCCCTCAGTTCCCAGTTCTTGATGGGTGTCATCAACCCTCCATATCTGGCTGAAAAATATAACACTCAGGCAGTTTGGTGTCCACTTATAATGTGCTCTTTTCTGGGGATTCCAATCTTGTAAAAATCTTCTCCCAAGTAACTATGGACTTCTATAGGTTCCATATAGCTATTTTGAAAACCGTACACCATACCCTGTTACCAGCTAACATCCAGTAACAAAAAGGACAAGGTAATCAAAGATGATGGAGAAGACCAGAATACAGTCATGAATAAATACAGTCCTGAACTTGAAGGAAACTGTGTGCAGAATGAACTAATTCATTCCTGTTTATCAAACTCCAGAGTCTACACCCTCCTACTCCCACTTGGTCCCCATTCACTATGCAAATTTAGAAACATTTATTTCAAGCAAGAACAAAAAAGATTGTGTGATGCACTTAAACAGTCACCCTTCAATGTTTAGATGAGGATAGCGTGATATGCTTCAGAAATATCCTGCTATATTTGGATTTGACCACCTGTATGAGAAGCAACACAGAGAGGTTTCACCAACTTAGACCATGTCTTGGTTTTCCAGTGATGGCAAGGTTTATGCTGTCGGGTGCAAGTTCTCGGTCAAAACTAGGTTTGTTTCTGCTTTTGTGACAGAACCCAACCTCTCCTCCAAAGCAAAATTCACAGATTGTCATCTCATGTCTTGTGTGACATTGGGTGTCCAAACACATTTGGTGAGACCACTTGTCTGGTGCTTGCTTGCATCCAGTTCTCATGGTGCAAAGAGCATTGAGGGTTTGTCAAATTTGTGCAAATTGAGTTGGTGGTATAGTGTTGTAATAGTTGAAGCACCAGAATGTATTATGGAACATGCCAGGTAGAGGCCATTGTGCTTGGTGAGATTTACATCCATTTCCAAACTTTATTTAAATGTATGTGTTTGTGAATCAACTTCATACATAAGACATCACTATTCTGTTTAACATAGCATTGTTTTAGGATGATTATTTGAACAAAATGTGCTAACATTTTCATGGTGTCGAACACAATTATGAGATCATTTTGGAGTACAAAATTTTGTTCCATTTTACATTCTCTTGACTCAGAAATTTCTTCATATGGTTGAAGCTAACTTCGATCTTGTGATTGCTCAGGTATGTCATCACACATGAGTTAACAAACAAGACTGATGTCTAGTGAAAATGACTTGAACATTAAAAAATGGGTGATTTGAAAATCTTTCTCACCCCCATTTCTCTCGACTCTTCATATGTTTAAAGCTTGCTTATGTTCAAGCCCAAGGTCCCATTTAATTGATTACTTTACAACAATTTTAAATAAATTAAACTCAATGGGTCATGATCTTGAAATTTTAAAAAATCGTCATAAAACTTAGGACCAAGAAATCATTTACTTTAGAAACATTCAAGGATTTGGTTGTTGGTAAGACTAGTTGTCAACAAGTTCTACGGTATTTGCATCAAATCAACCAACAATCTCAAGCTACCTGAATTTTGTAACCCATAGAAATTAGACAAGCCAAGCTTTCTCAACTTAGTATTCAATTAATATTTGAGAACCTCCTAAGGTTGCAAATTCCACAGTCAATCTTGACTGGTTTGAACTTTTTGAAGGAACAAGTTTGTAAGTGATGTTAGATTAACACAAGATTTTGCAGTGCAAGTACTAGAACTGGAGAACACACATCAATTAGATCCCATTAAATGTTAAGTAACCAAAGACCTAATTTTGAATGTCACTCTACCTAACACCATTTCTTTTTGACAACAATGATTACACCATTAACCACCTCACTGAAAATGTTGCAAATGATCTGTAATAGGTGGCTAAACAACAATTCCTTGAGGGGACCCATCCCAAACTTAAGTGTTTTGACAAATCTTCAATCACTGTTAATATTTTCAACTCGTATTTTCTCACAAGTAATATATATTGTAAGTTGCACAGAGGTTCAATATCCCATGTATGAATGTTAGATTCCTTTTATGTGAAGTTGAATATTACCTTGGTTTTGTTCCTGTAATGTAAACATTTGGTAAAAGCTAATTTTAACTCTGATTTTGGCCTTTTGAGATTGTGCAGCCGATTAGAAGATAATATTCTTACAGGTGATATTCCCACATGGTTAGCATCCTTACCTTCTTTGCAAGAATTGTAAGTGTATTATCCCATGTTTTAAAATGCCTTACATCTATCATTTAGTCAAGGTGTCTTAACAAATTTATGTCCATTTCTTGAAATTTTGAATCCAGGTGATGTTTCAATTTCAAAAAATCAACATAAATGTCAAGATGTGTATAACTAAACATTCTTAGCAATTTCTATTTTCTTCTTATTTTCACATGAATTTGATAGCTGTGAATGCTATGTGTATTGAAATTCAATATTGATCTAAATTGTTATTTCAATTTCATGTCAGACTTTTGTCCAATAACAATTTGACTGGACCAATACCCCCAGCTCTTTTGGAGAATACCAACTTGACCTTTGAGTAAGACTTCCTGCTCACCTATATTCTATATGTTAAAACATTAATTCAATGTAATTATGATTAATCCAATTGAATCGATTCAACATGTTGGTTTACATTGATGTTTCAAGTTTCCACTGTTTTCTATGGATAATGTGAAAGAGTTTTTATGTTTGAAAATTGTGGTTTGAAATTTTACAATGTGCAACAATAATTTATTTCATTTCTTCCACTATTGTAACTTGCATCATGATTATGTGGGACTCATTATATTCCAGGGATTTTGGAAACCCACAATTATGTGATGGGACTAATAATGCATGTACACCTTCAATACCACCTTCAATGCCACCCATTAGTCAAGTCATGGAGATCATCACAAGATATACATACTTCTTGGATATGTTTTTGGAGGTTTGTTCATTATATTCAGCATAGTTTTTCTACTGTTTTGTTGTTATTGGACACCTTGGCCGTCTAGGAGAGGTAGATGGCAGCAAGTTGCACGACACAATTTTTTGGATGTGTCCCATATGATGGACAATTTTGCACCAGCACAGCTGCTTGGAAGAGATGCTTCTAGTCATGCATATAGTGGAACACTAGTTGATGGAACAGAAGTGGCTGTCAAAAGGGCAGTCAGAAGAGAATCTGGACCCTCACAAGACCTTTCTGGACAGTTTTACAGACTGGTACATTCTCCAACACCGATAGCTTATAACAAATTACTTTCATGTTTCACCACAGTTTTTATATCGGGTCCATTAATCTTCTTTTTACCGATGTAGTTATTCCAAGTTACCTAACAGTTTGTCTTTAATTTTAATGGTCACTTAATTTAATTTTCAAAACATTTGAGATTTGTTTGGTTTCAGGTTTAACCCCTTCTTAGTGCTTTGTATTGTAGATAGAGAATCTATCTGGAGTGGACCATGAGAATGTGGAGACTTTGCTCGGATATTGCATAGAGCGTGGTGAGAAAATTTGAACCTTGAGTGTATGCCACATCAAACTCTGCAAGAGAAACTTTATGGTAAGACCCAATAAAAGTTAGTACATGTTGGGTCATGATGTCCATGTTATTCCATCTTTTTTTACAATCTATTTCTAGTTAATCCATTGATTAACTAGAAATGTTCAACAATAGCCTATCTTTGTCCAATTTTTTCCATGTGTTGCCTGGAACATGTTTATGTTTGGCAGATGTTAAATAGCTTTATTGATGTTTCAGGGACTCAAGAGGCACAGCAAAATCCAATGAGATGTAGTACTCGACTTGACATTGCTCTAAATGCTGCAAGAGGTTGAGAAGATTTTACTTTTCACACTTGTGGTAAATTATCATTGCATTAATATGAATGTGTATTGTTGATCCCTCTAAGAAGGGCCTCATAACTAAAGGGATATGGGCAGTAGAAGGCAAAAGAAATAGGTTAATTCTACCTATTGTGAATTGCACTGGAAACTTTTCAAATCTTGATTCATCCTATAAGTAAAGGTTTTGTTAATCCATTTTTTTGTTTTGTAGGATTGGAGCATTTACATGAAGGTGGTGTGCATGCAACATTACACTGTGACATTAAGAAAACAACATTCTTCTCTCAGAGAATATGGTTGCTAAAGTTGCTGATTGGGGTTTGTCAAAATTGTTAACGGAACCAGGTGCTTCCCATGTTTCCACAGTTGTCAAGGGCACACCCGGTTATCTCAACCCAGAGTATGTTTACAAACAGGATTTACATCCCCTTTTTATTCAAAGGTTTACTTTAAATGTACAAGTTTGAGGGTCAACTTTATCTTATGAGATCCTACTATTTGGTTTAATTGAGAATTGTTATAGGAAGATTACAGTATTTGAAACAAAATGTGCTCACATTTTCATGGGGTGGAACTAGGTAAATTCATCCTGTGTCACACCCTACAATTTTCATTTATATTCTTTCAAGACTTGGAAATTTCTCTCTAATGCAAAAATAATGCTAATTTTGATCTTGTTATTTTTCAGATATTACAAAACAAACCATTTAACAATCAAGAGTGACATCTATAGCTTCAGCATTGTGTTGCTGGAGCTGATATGTGGTTGTCCATCTCTCGGTCAAGATTATGGGCACATTGGGAAATGGGTGAGTAGCTCAATTGTCTTTATACTGTTTCTCAAAACTCCAATTCCTTTCAAGCTTGGTTGTGAAGATTGCAACAATTTAATTTCACTAAACACAGAGCCATGATCTAGAAATCATCAAGAGTTGTCACAACCCTTTACACCAAACTTTCCATCACTTCAACAAAATTCAAGGATTCAATTATTGCTAATAATAACTAAGTCTGTTGTTGTCAACCAGTTCCAGAGTAAATTTTCAAACAAATCAACCCACAATATTCTCAAGTTTCCTTACTTTTTGATGACCCATAGATACTAGACAAGCTGAAAGCTTTTCACAGAATTCAATCAACTTTTGCCCCATCCAACATGTCAGATCCAAACTCTGCATGAGCTGGTGAAACTACAGGAGGAACAATACATCCATCCCAAGTCCCAACATAATGCTTGTAACATTCCCCCAGCAAAGTGGATGACTTGTGCCAGAAATTTTCAGACACAAAGAAAATGCAGATGTCAATGGGCACTTCATAATGCAAGGTAGAAGATTCCATGTCCTTGTAGGCCTTACCATGCAGAGTTACAAAAATTAGTCACTGTGTAGCTAGCCATGCTAGATTTCTGCAGCCATAGCTGGGTACAGAGAGCTGAACATTGGGCCATGGCAAGTACCATTGGAGGGGCAACACTGCATGGGCACCTAATAAACCAGGCTGCTTCAGCATCCAGTCAGTTCAATTGATGGTTCAGCTTGTGCAGATGGTGATTACTTGTGACAATGGCTGTCAAGTTCCAATCCAGAGTCATGATTCACCATCCAACAATAGTTTGCCATGGTGCAGGGTCTTACATGATATCTGGCAGATTTGCAGGCATAGTCAGAGCTTTCAGGGGATCAGAAGTTTCTGGACTATAGGACTAGTGAGCAAAGACAGAGGATGCAACATAGAGTAGTAGAGACATTGTCAACAGATTGAATGAAGTTTCTCACTCTTGGTCACATAAGACTTGTGATGCAACATGCTAGGGGTGTATATGTTTGTGGAACCATTTTGATGGCAGATTGTCCGAACTTTGCATAGCCATGAGCAAGGGTTACTCCTAACTGGTATTTACTTCTCAGATAGCTCTCAACTGTAAGCAGACCAGCAAAAGGAAATATATCAGCTCCAACCAAGCAAAGGAATTTGATCTAGTGGACTATCCTTTGAGAGAGCTTAACAGTGTTTCAGGTCATGAAGGTGCACCACACACAGGTCTGAAAAGCTAAATCATCAGTCCTAGTAAGAAGCGCCCACTTACATCAAATTCCTATTCCAGGCACAGTTGACAGTTGATCCCAGAACTCATCTGTCATTTTGATCCATGGCACTGCCAAACTGCATGTATTATTCCTGTAATACCAGGTTTCAAACTACCTGTATTTCTATATGACATCTTAGAATAAAATTCACATTCCAGATATAGACAACTATTCATTTTAATCATGTCAGCAACCATAATCTTTTGCTGGACTTAGCACGTACCTACAGTGTTATGGAAGCCAACTGAATAAAAATGGCCATACAATTTCTCTGCTACACACTACACTCTCTGTTGCAACAGTTCAGTATCTAGTAATCACAATCTGAGATCTCAAACAATTCAACAACATAATGTTTATTAATTCCTGGGCCAATGTAGGTAACAAAGCAAAAAGGTTTCAAGCTTTTCCAACTTATGTTGACAGATACTTTGTTTCCCAAAAAAAAATTAGGTCTCCTCAAGCAAATCAAGTGCCCCAGTACAAATAAATGGTGGTTTTGAAACACCGTAAACCATATCCTGTTACCCACTAACAGCCAGTAACAAAGAGGACGTGTCAATCAAAAATGATGGAGAATGCCTGAATACAGTGATGGATATTTACAGTACTGAACTTGAAGGAAACTGTGCGCAGAATGAACTAATTCATTCTTGTTTATCAAACTCCAGACCCTCCTACTGCCTCACTTGGTCACTGACTATGCAAATTTAGGAACATTTATTTCAAGCATGAACAACAAGGATTGTGTGATGCATTTAAAGAGTCAACCTTCAACTTTTGGATCTGGCCACCTGGATGAGGATAGTGTGATGTGCTTCAGAATTAGCCTGCAATATTTGGATTTGGCCACCTGTGTGAAAAGTGACAGAGAAATTTCACCAACTTAAACCATGTCCTTGTTTTCCAGTGATGGTGAGGTTACTCCTGCTGGCAAGTTCTCTGTTGAAAGTATGTTTGATTCTGCTTTTGTTACAGAACCCAACCTCTCCTCCAAAGCACGGGCACCCTGCTCCCTGTATCCATAGTCCCACAATGAGAACTACATACCAGATGTAGTTTGCAGAAGGAAAACCCCATTGCAGTACTATGCAAATGTAGATTCCTCACTACCATTCTCTTCTCTCCTCATTCTCAACATCTGTCTATATTCAACGGCCAGCTGCAAAATGTATATGAATCACAAAAATAGGGCAGAAGATGTTCTATCTAGTGAGGGTAACTGCCTTGGTGATCTGATGCACTAATAAGAATCTCTGCAGTTCTAATTGATTATTTACAGCTCAGAAAATAAATTTACCTTTGTCAGCTGGCCTCCACAGGGTCAGAATCAGGAAGGGGGTTTCCAAGTTCATAGCCCTGTCCTTCCAGCACTTGATTCCTCAGCCCACAGAAAATTTTCTCAAAAGCAGTTGCAATTGGATTGACAAGAGGACTGCAGCCAGGCAGATATCAACAGAGTCAATCAGATGCAAAAGGAAACCAAAGGCACAAAAACCAGGAGATGGAAAACTTGCAAAATTGGACAATGTATTTATGAGCTTGCAGAGAAAACTCCACAGCAACACCTTGATGGTACCCAGTGTGTCAGTTCCAAACAAACCTTGTGTGTATCACTCACAAGACCATCACCTTCATCAAAATTAGAACAACAGCATATGTATGTTACAATATTGCATTGTTCATCAGTGGTTGTGAAGAACAACAAGGGAGAGATCCGTAACTGAATGCACTAATCAAAAGAAACTGAAGTATCTTCATGAGCACCTAGAACTTCTCCATAGTTATTACTTAATCTAATTGAAGGATGGCAGTAAAGTTGTCGAGAATTCAGATCTGACAACATAATCAAGAGAAGCAGAACTTACATACTATAAGAATCCAGGGAAGAAAGTGGATAGAGAAAATTCAGAACTTGCATTGCCTTTGAAACCAGCCTCAGGTTTTCTTTGAAGATAGTGCAAGTAAAGCCAGGCCCCATAAGTTCCAAAGACAATAAACAGCACATAATGCATTGGCTGATTCAGAAAGAGGCTAGTCACAAGTGCCAATGCCACCAACACGGAGGGTAACCACTGCAATCATCTTGAACATATTATTGTCAGAAACCCAAGCATCTAAACTGTAACATACACATACAAACAATTAAAACCTAAGACTGGCAACAAGGTTCACCTGTTTCTTAATCACAAGATCTTATCATCAAGCACGGCTAACTCAAAAGATATTAGCTGAGAACTAGGCCTTGAAGCTGGTCCTTACAAAACCCCATATCATCAGTGCAGCATAATCTGAGCATTCTGATTCACAAAAGCAGCCCCTAGTCACATTCTGAATGCTTACCTTGGCACACAGCTTAAATAAAACTGACACTTCTTGATCAGGCATTAGCTGCTTCACAGCAACCAAAAACCCAGCCAATACGCCATGAAATCCTGACACAGATACATAACTGCATGAAAACCCCAGTTGATTACCATAATGAAAGAACCTGCCTGTCACAACACCATTTCACTTGCCTTTCCACTCAATGGACCTTGAGCAGATTCACAAGGTCAGTAAGAAAAAGTACATAACCAAGCTTGTGACTGCTAGCAAAGCATTGGCAAAATGACAAACAAGAACATTGAGGACTCCCTGCACTGGTCTTTGTAAAAATTAACACAATTTTCTCTGACATTCTTGCATGTTGGCACCTATCTTCAAAATGTTGAGAGAAACAAGTGAAGAACGTGACTCACAAGAAGTCCTCCCTTCTTGAGACATAGTAGAGGAATATAGCCAGAACAAAGGTACTTGCTGAAGCATAAAAGTTCACAAATATGATGAACTTGAGGAACTCCTTTGAACCCCAGAACGGCTCCAGCAGAAGAACAGCAATGCTCACAATCAACTGTTGATGTCCATAAACATAAGGTGTAAGGAGATAGTCTGAGGATTAAGTCCCCTGGAAAGCAGTAGCAGAAATAGAACAGTAGAATAGGACATAAAGATGAGAAAGAGGCAGTATCTAGTATCAACTAGGAAGGAGAATACTTACACTGAAGATGGATTGCTCTAGATAGCCTGCTGTCAAGACAGTCCACACAAACGGAATGGATCTGCACCAACAAAATGAACATTAAGGAGCAAGCATGAAAGCAACCCATAAGCAATTCTGAGTAAAGCAACATTGTGGCAAAATGAGGTTCAAAAGGAAAACATGAACACAAGAATAGTCAGAGTGCAAAAGCTACATACACTTTTCAAATCACAAAATTCCTGCTTTGGAGAGCAACTGATAATGACAAGCACTCAAACAAACATTAAACCTGCAAAGAAAAGGATGTCCAAGGTTAGTGTATACCTTCCAGGAATCAGTGCCAGGTATTCAACAGATGAGGGGAACAAGTTAGTGAAAAGAAAGCCAGTTGCCAACAGCACAGCTAGCCCCTTGGAAAGCCTGGTGAAGCCTGTGAACAGCCCCCCACCCTGCACATGCACAGATAGAAGCATCACAAATCAATTTCCAATCCACTTCCTTATAAGATGATTCCGCAAATGAAGTTCCTAACTAGAGTATCCACTTCTATTAAATTGTAGAGAGTCAACCATCCTACCCAGACTTGATTTTGTATTCGCAGATTGACAGACCAAATCTAAGTGCCTAAGAAGGCAGGGTGGATGAAGTAAAAAGTTCTCACATAAGGGGTGAGATGGATCAGGTCAAAGTAGGATTTCTCAGTTGAGAAAGACCCAACAAGGACCACAACAGTTTGCACATTAAATTACAACACACTCCCTCAAGAATCTGTGAACTTGCAGATACCAGGGTCACTACAGATGTAACTGGACCTTGCCAGGAACCTTTAACAAAGATCGCTGTAGGAAAAAGGGTCAGGAATGTGCATCTTAAAGTTAAGATCACAATCCTCTCCCCATGTGCAAACATATTACAGCCAAGAACTAGAACTCAGTAGATGTATACAAGACTCATGTCCAAAAGTAAATGCACTTCTTTCTCTGTGAAAACTCAAAGAATACACTCATCAGCAATATCTTACAGCATCTCAGTAAGTGTTTTGCAGCATATATGGTGATGACAACAACTAGAAAGAAGAAAAGGGAGGTGGAGAAATAGGTAGCAGTGGGAGGGTTTTAAAAATAACCAAGTTGAGGTGTTGTGAAATTGTGGTTACAATGCATCCACAAATGGTTTAAACAACTTCATCTTCAATTGGTGTGTTGGTGGGTGTTGGTTTACATGCAAATGGAAACAGGAATCTAACTTGCTCCAGGTTGAGTTTTTTAAACAAATAAATTTTGATTTTAGTCTTGGTTTTGGTTTTGAAATCAAACCAATTTCAATTCCAATTCTTATTATCATGTAACGAAACTGATGGTTCTCTTATCAAACTTTAAATCTATTCGTTTGTTTTCAAAAAATCTCAATTTTGATTTCAATTCAACCCATAAATACAACCGGGTATCCAATTTTGAGTCCGATTATTTAAGAAAAACAATCAAGTACTGGTTCCTATTACAGTTCTAAAAATCAAACCCGATTATGGTTTGATTTTTCTAATAGGAACTAAAACCAATGGTTTTCACCTTCAAAAGTAGGCACCCACACAAAATTGGTCTTAATTCGTAATCATTCAAACCTTTTTGTAAGACAACTCTTAAAAGAAAAAAAGGGGGAGAAATTAAAACATATTGGGTTGTGGTGTACAATGTCATAATCTTTTTTCCCCATGCAAATATTTACCCCCAAAAAAATTGGTTTTCAACATTTCTTTTTCTTCTATTTTTTGAGATTGAAAATAACATTTGACTTTCTCCATATATATATGTAATACTAGCATTCTAAATTTTTATTTGACGTGTTTGATTGAAATCAGCTACACACATTTCATCAATTTTCAAGAATTTCAATTTTCTTAAGGTTTCGCTAAACACTAGAAATTTTGAAGCATAGTACCTATGCAATAGATTGGCATCCAATCTTCATTTGTATATTGAACTCAATTGGGTTTCAAATCTCCAAGAGGGATGTCCAAGGAAACATAAAAAAACGGCCAAAAAATTGCAGTGCAAATTGGATCATCTTTATGGAAGATGTAAGCACTTGCTGAAAGGTGAAGCTAAAGGGCACTTACTTTGAGAACTCTCACTTAGAGGGCACATAATAATGTAAAAGTGAATGAATATTTTTCCCCAGTGATATCAAAAAAAATAAAAATAAAATGACAATAGGCATTTCAAAGAACAAATTGTGTTTTTTTGAAACCGCCACCTGACATATTACACTCTATAAGCATCTCCAAATACACAAAAAGAAAAACTTCAGAGGTTTTTCCATTTCCTAGATTCACTACTTCCATTTCTTTCCCTTACCTACAACCATCTCTTTCCCTTTACCCACCCAAACCTCATCCCACCAGCCAACCATTATTCTTGCAAGACCTCTTACTACCTCAGGCCTCATAAAAATTTCTAGTCAGTTTTTACATTAGGTAAAACCTTGAAACCAGGGGCATTACCAAAATATGGGACCCACTTCAACATTTGCCATGGCGAAGCTAGGTCTAGGTAAAGACCTAGGCCCTAGTGATTTACCTTACACTTGTTAATTTTAAAACCATGGAGAGTATGGTTGTGAAAATCTCTATGGCGATAACCAACATGACTTGCATCCTCCAAACATTTTGATCCCACTAGGAATTATGGAGCATGCCTAGCTTTTCTGATGAAGTTGTTGCAACCGTAATCATTTGGAGTGAATCATTGGGCATCCATATATATATATATATATATATATAAACCCCAAATTGCCCAAAAATAGGCAAATCTAAAATGGGTGCCAATCGCCCACTATCAACCTCCCAAAGAAAACAATGTATTGTAAAAAATTATTCAAGGGAATTACTGTAATGAACATAATTAAAGTGCCATCATAATTCAATCAAATCCATTATAACCAGGTGCATTCTGGCATATACCCTGGCAGCTTCAAAAGGCTAGAGTTAAGACACGGTGAGATTCACAAATGCAATTCACAAAACAAAGAAAAGAAATTTGTTAGGATATGAAAGACAACAAAAGAACCTCAACACTTACTACATTTGTGATATGTCTGTGGGCAACTAGATGCACACTTTGACACGCTCTTAGACTTTTCTCCGAGTTTCTCTCTCACTAATGCAAGACATGGTAAATGGCTTCCTTGCCAAACAAAATTTGGCAATCATGTGTGGATTACTGAATTTGCATTTTCCAGGTTTGAGGATGAAGGTCTTAACATCAAGGCTTACGAGGTGAAGGGATATTTGTAGTTTCAAGTTTCAGGGACAACAATTTGGTCAAGCCATCCAATTGGCCAGTGCCCAACAAATGGTGATGGGAATAACCAGTTATTTTTGCATTTTTGTGCACAACTTTGAAACAAGACTGGCTCAAAGTAGTCCTCACACCTCTCTCTCTAATATGCCATGTTGGAGGAGGCCACCAAAAAGTATGACCTAGCTATTCTTCTGAAGCTGCTGCAGCATCTATTTAAATAGACTAGGTGATAAGCAGAGTTCAGACTCTGCTTACAGCCCAGAGAATTGCTGGAATACTGGGTGACTTAGTTGTGCTCACAGGATGGCTCTCACTCTGAGCATTCACTGGTTGGTATGAGAGAAAACTTCAGTTACTAAAAACCTCAAATGAACATGGGGAAAATCTTGTCCTTCCAACAAAGTTCCAATATATCAAGTAGAGTGAGGAAATACCAGAGGTGAGTACTCAGGATACCACATATGCTCCTCCACATATCCAACAATTAACCCTACAATATTCCACATGTTTTCAGACAGGTTCACGACAGCATCTCAATGTATGGACAGGAGATGAACCTTCACAGTTTGAAAAAAACTAGATTAGAGAAGTGGAAACCTACGTCTCTAGAATATGTAAAGGAAATAGAGCTCACGTCATCTTTAGAAAGCTGGCAAAGAACTTTTGCATCTATCTCCCTGTAGCCTTCAACATTGTCTTCCCTAACTGCTTCTTTCACTACTGCTGCAGCAACCGTTGCTGTTACCTCCCAAATTCTGAACACATGCAGGTTACCATGAGACTCTTCTGTATTCATGGAACTGCTATTAACACTCAATCAGCTCTGCTGATTTCAGTCCATCCATGAGAAATACATGCACCTAAATAAGCCATGGGGGTTTATGGAGTTCAGAAACCAAAAGTAAACTTCAATCTTATGACAGCATACTATCTTTTATTTGGTTCTCTTTTCTGGCATTGTTGTCACACAAGCTTCTCAATGTGTGACCCAAGTAGATTATAAGTTGATCTCTGAACAAACAACCTCATTCTCACAAGTCCATATATTTAACCAAATAAGTCATGACTGCAATGACATTGAAGAACATAACATTACCTGGGTATAGGAGGGAAAATGATCCCCTGTTGCAAGTGCTCATCTGACATACATGCTGCTAAGCTGCCGAATGACTCTCAATGCCACATGTCAGCTTTGACCTATCTAATGTCACCAGTTATATACAGTGGCTACATAGAGTAACAGTTGCAACTAGCAATCTTACTCTCCTCCTCAGATGTCTCATGGAAACACTTAAATAGAGAACCTTAACAAATGTCACAAACATCTATGAATTACTATGCTAGAGCGGCAGGCAAGGTCACAACAGTCTGCTATACTCATGCATAAAGATTTGTGCACAACTAAATAGCAGCTCATAAATTTAGTAAATATTCACCATTCTGCAGCTGCATGGAGCATGCCATCTGTGATGTGGCAAGCACCAGACATAAGAGTTCCTAGACCAATGCTGTAAAACCACCCACAAGAATCAGTGTGATCTGTACATCCAGGATTGTTAGTTCATCATGCATCACAAATTTAGTTGAAGTGACCCCTTTGCTGAAGGAAAGTGGTCTGTGTCCAATATCATGCACAAGTTACTGAAGTTGCAAAGAATGAATAGTGATCTCACAACCTTGGGCCTTACAATAGATAACCAGTAAGACTAATAATACTAGGACAGAAGGTTTGTGACATTTGTAAGGGACTAAACCCAGGAAAGAAGTAAATGTTGTTGCCTTGATTTGAATGCCCTATTTTTCCATTTCCTGAAATTCATAATACAAACTCTCTTGATTCAGTTTACACCAGGGGTGCTAATACTGAAGAACTCCCTGCTCAATCTCATCCTACAGAGATGCTCTAGAATTTTACTTGTGATAGAATGAACTGCTAATGGATCAAAATGTTTCCATGCCAATTAAGTGAGGCAATCATTGCTGTACCAGTGACTCCAGTGATGGAAGTTAAAGTGAATGTCATAAGAAAGTTTGAGAAAGCTGACCAAGATCAACATCTCAGAAAGGGCTGTCACTTGCAAATCTGATGTCTGGTCCACAATATTCAAAAGCTTCTATTTCTGTGCACTCAGCTGCCAACTCGTCCATGATCAAGATCAGAAATTGAGTGTTTAATCTCAACTACAATTTCCTCACATCATCTCTGGCAAGTACAATGTTTGCCAAGTACATTTTCCCAGCAAGATTTGAAGTGGAACACTTCATGTGAGCATCATTGCAGTAGTAGACATCCAGAAACTAGAATATATTGCAGAGGAAGAGCATACATTACTAGAAGGATTTGACAGTGGGAAAATGGCTGGCCTTGGACTCCCTGGTTTCTTCATCACTTCGAACACCTGCAAAGGCCACAGGAAGGAACTCTATTTTGAGACAGAGAGAAGTGGTAGAGGGTGTGCCCACAAGGTTCCCTCTGTGTTGTGACAATTCTAAGATCTGCTGACCAATTTCTGCTAGAAAGTCATCAAATCATATGCATGAACCCAGTTGAAGACTTAAGAATAACTATGAATAAAGCAACAATGGATCCTGGGCTCATTGAACAAAATATCCAAATTATTGGGCGCAACAATTGGATCAATCATGTACTTTGATTGAGCCTGGAAGTAAAAGCAAGCTACAGCAGGGACAAGAAGCTACACTTCCTTGGAGAAGATATGACCACATCCAGAGAGTACCAAAAGCATATCTGGTCTTACTTTCTTAACCTGGAAACAAGATCCACAGTTAACACGGGGAATTTAACCCTAAAGGCACTTAGGCAGTATACATAGAATGTTGCCTTCTGTTGACAGACTGGATAAACTTCTGTTTAGATATTCAAACAAAAGGGTCACACAACAAACCACAATAGTGATGCACTTTTATTGTGGCTATAGAACATGCCATAATTACATGAGAAATGAAGGAAAAGTGATGCATACCATAATTTATATTGCTGAAAGGGAAGACACACACAAGATTCAAGTAGCAAAGCACTCTCTTTTAGGCTGTCAGGTCCCTTGGACTCCTCAGATTCCCTTGCATACTGTCAAACATCTGGGTTTAAGCCCTTTCATGACCTTGATATCAACCCCTGGTTCCATCAGAAAAGATGTCAATGATTCAAATTAGAGATCATTCTGGGTGGAAAACAGTTTCCACGTGATCCATGCTCATTGTCTGTCCAGTACTCTTGAGATATATGCACAGTCCCCAACTTTTGATCTACTTTCTCAGGCCCGCAAAAGGCTCCACAGTGAGGCCATATTCTTTTAGATGCATTATTGGAAGATGTCCATGTAAATAAAGCAACTTGTCAAATGATACAACCATAAGCAACTCAGTTAAGAAGCCAAAAAATGTCTTGCAGAAGCAACAGGTGAGAACATAAAATCCAGAATGCAACAAATAAAAGCTTCAGGAGGATCCAGAAATAAGGTGGCAACTCAAATATTGATCAAGAATCCAGAACTGGTTGGTTGCTTTTTCCATGGTCTTGTAATCTCATCATTGCTTGCTTGACCATATTTACCACCCCTTGGCCAGCACTGAAAGAGAAAGGACAATAGTTTCTATCAGAGTCAAGATCCTGTCACATTTAGCCACACAGGAGGATCTACAACAAAATTCTTTGTGGTAGTAGCCCACACTTCTCTGAGAACTGGAAGTGGTGAATACGCACACTTACCTGCCAGCACCCTTGACTACTATTTTTTGTTTCGCAATATCTTCCATAGGGTGACCCATTGCTCGCACTGCCCCCAGCAGCCCTGCAAGTGCTACCCCTGCTGTCCCCTGGCAATACAGAATGAAATGCAGCAAAATTAATTGTGGTAGGCTAATAGAATAATAGAATAACAGATATGTATATACTGCATCTGTACTGAGAACTCAATACCTACAATTTAAGTCAAATGAGAGAAACCCGATAATAAGGATAGAGAGATTTCAGAACAACCTATTGGCAACCAGGAAAAATTGCAGACCCCGACAGTAAGACAGGTAGAGAATCCTGAGTGGTCTGATGGTGACAGATATATTAACAGATACTAAGGACCATATGAAGTACCCAGTAGATCAATGTTACCTGATAATGCTTACCTGAACATCATCATTGAATCCACAGTAGACATTTCAGTACCACTGGAGCAGCTTGAAAGCCCATTTGTTATGGAAATCCTCAAACTACCACAAAGTGCAAAATGCTTGAAACAGCTACTTTTTGCATATCCAACAGCTACAGGACTTCAGGAAGCAACTAATACACCATCTCTTTGCTCAAAGAAAAAAGTCTAGAACAGGACCCTGCAGATTCAAGGGTGAATAGACTGAGTTTGCTCATGGCATTGTTGACCATTGTGAATTGTTTCTGAAAACCTTCCTCCTGGGCACCTTTACCTGGGCAATAACATGAGGCCAGCAAGTATAACAGCTTCCATGAATTCATCAATGATAGCAGTGTACGCATCTCCTTGAAGCCTCTTATGTTGGACATGCAGTGAATATGCTTTTACTAAAGACAACAAGGAAGATAGCAACAAGAAGAAAAAATTTCACCACCTTTCCTTTTGGGTTTCTGCTACATGATTGCATCCAAATCTCTACAACGTCGATCCCTCCTGTACCGAGCAGGGAGCAACTGTATAGATAAGGTATCACAACAAATGCTGTACATGAGGCACAGGAATTCCATGGAGCTTAAAGAAGACTGCGATAGAGAGTCAATAGACATAACCTTTAGTCCTGAAAAGTTGGTGCAAAGACGAGAAGAAATTTAGATAAACATAGATTAATGAAAAGCAATGGAATCTCTGCCTTCAATTATTCATCTCAAGGAATAACAATGAAGTAAAAGGTGAGGCTGACGGTTTTGGTTCTCAAAAAGGTACTATGGTGAACAAGTTTCTTACACACTGAGGATTGATGCCTCCTGCAGCAACATAAAGGTCAAGCTTGCCAATAGGAATAACAACACCCTGTGCTCCTAGGTCCCCAAGACCAAGAACTTGGCTGCCATCTGTCACCACCATCAATTCCACCTGTTACAAGCAAAAACAAACTTGTCAGTTTGTACCAACAGTTAGGGGTAAGGAAGAATATGAATAGTTGGGCAACAGCATTACTCATAACATATCTCTGAGATTGCTCAACAACAACTGGAAATAAAATCAAATCTGTCCTTTCACAGTCAGCAATCATCAATGATGCTGATTGTTAAGTGGAAACAAATGGCATCAATAAGCTGAACCTGCTCTGAAGGCCAGTTGCAGATCATTGATGTCATTTCTCCATGGTCATTGGCAGTGAAGTACATGTCACAAGAGCATCAGAAAAGGCCACTGTACCGTTGACAAACCAGTCCTATAGTTGGAGTGTAGCTAATAGGAGCAAACTGGTTGATGTTTTTTATGAGAACCTGTTGAAGCCCACACAGGTGGGAGAGAGTGTAAACAGCTATTAACTAGCACAACACACAGTACAGTGCAGCAGCAGCTATTCCACACTAGTACACCTTAGCTGTAACAATGACAACTTGTTTACAAGCTATCTTCATAAGTACATAGAGGAATTCTCCAAAATTACAATTTAAGTGAACCTTGTAGATTGAGAGATGACCTAACAATCATAAGGTTGCAGATATTTCTGAACATATCAATGAACCAGAATTAGGGGGGAAACAGAGACCTGATATTAAAAATGGAAAACAGAATGAGGAGTGGTTTGAACAACAGTGATAGTCACATGCATATTGAGGTGACCTTGAACAGCAACTTCATTACAAGAATACACATTGCATGACCATGGTGCCCTAACCCTTTACACCTTGTAGTAAAGAGTCTCATTTCTGTCATGTAGCCTGTTGAGTATACACCACTTTGCAAGGGCAGTCATATCATCTGCTCCATCTGCTGTATTTTGCTTCAATTTCCTGAAATTATTCACTACATGCATTTCACAAGCATTGGTAAGGTACAGAAAAAATACTGGTAATATCTTTCATCAGTTTAGGGATGGGGAGTTAACCCCAAAGCACTTACTGAAGCCTTCATATTGTTGCTCAAAGGTCATGATCTTTGGAGGCAGAAGCCCACACAGACCAAGTCGGTCTCATTCAGTAGCAGGAAATGGTGTGACCTGTACACCATGCATTGTCCCTGGTCTCACTAAGCAGATTCACAGACTGGTAATGGAAGCACATTACCAATATGGTTTCAGACTCTACAATCCTGAGATAGGTCTACAACTTTATCACCAGACTATGAAGATTACGCCTCAAACAGCATCTATGTTCTCGTTCTGCAGAAGGCATGATCGGGTCCTTCTTGACGAGCTATATGTCTTTGGAGTTCTGAGAAATTGTGAGACTGCGCTCCCAAGAATATTTCAGATTGATGCAAGCTAATCCTCTCTGGTCATTGAAGTGAAGAATGTAGAGGAGAGTGTCTGGATCAGCGATGTCTATCAAGATCTAACACTTCAAGCCAGACTCTCAAGGGTGCTAATTTTAGTCTCAATTCCAATTTCGGAGCCAAAAAATTTCGATTATGGTAAGTTGGAAGCTGGAAAGTCGCACAGCAATTGAATCCAAGTCGTCTACTGATCTCTTATAATCCGATGCAATAGGAGAAGGCAACGCCTACCTTGTTGAACCAAGGATCGTGCAAGATGTCTGTGCTGCCACACCTTACTTAGCACTAACTCCCAACCCTTTTTGGGATAGTGCAGGGCAGGGCAGCAGCAAAAAAACCATGCCTTGGAAAAGAGGGGTTCATGTGCCTTTTTTGATGGCAACGCTAAAAAGGGGGGGAGATGGGGATGATGTCCCCCTTGAACTTTGAACCACCTTTCAACCCCCCATGAACCGCCTTGGAACTGTCCATGACCCCCCAATGAACCTTTGATCCACCCATGAACAAGCATGATTATTTTTTTCTGCCCTGCCCAGCACTATCCCAAAAGCAGTTGGGAGTTAGTTCCCATGCTCAGGACACCCCAACTGTAATCATGTATTGGTTTGTGCAATATTTTGTCCCCTTGTTTTTGGCCAAGTTCTGGGCATAGAGGAAAAGCAGGTAGGCTACCTAGTATGCTTGATTGAGATGCAAGAATGAAATTTCATATGTTTGAGAATTGTTAAGGTTTGAATGTAAATGGTTGACATGTCAAGATAAATCACATACGACCATATTGGAAAAATACCATTTGGAAACTAAAGGGCTGAAATGGAAAATGAGATATCTCATTTAACTCAAATTTAATTTATGAAAGGTCTTAACATAATTCATTAGTTTCAACTCTAATTGTTTTCCTATGATTTGCACTTAACAATGGGATTTCGATACTCCCTTCATCCTCATGCCTTACCTTACCTAAACCTGTAATTAAGTTCAAACCAGTGTTGAGTGATTCTTTGCTTTTACAAAGAACTTCAGCTCTCCTACTAAAAATTAATTCTAAACTATCTTGGTTCCAAGCCTAAGTCCAATTTCTTCAAAAAAAATTCTGGTTCCAATTCCGGTTCTGAAAATCAGGCTCAGTTTCAGTCCAGTTCTTATTAACCCAGACCTGAACTAGTGGTTAACTGCCCCTGAAATCATGGTTTTTTGTTCTCAAAATTCCAGGTTCCAGGTCCACACCTAAATAGAACTGAGACATTGTGAAGGTCAACTAAACCCAAGCCCTATGTGAGCTTGGGTCATTCATGGTTTTCTTTTTGGGGATGAAATAATTGGACTTCTCTTTCAGCAACAACACAAACATTCAATGGCAAGTTGTGAAACATTTAATCTTTCTGCAATTGGGAGCTTGAGTGCCATTTGTCTTGTGGACAATTGAGTGCAAATGTGGGTTTTGCTTTGCTGTGTGCACTTTAATTTGCAGGCTCGCCACAACATTGATTCATCAAACTAAGCAAATAATGCCTCTATAACTGTGAATAAGACATAGGAAGAAGAGAATTAAGACAATTTGACAAATTTCTACTCCATCTGCTTTACCTAAAAATGCAGTAAGCACAAGTCCACTCAATCAGTGGATTCAACTCTCACATAAAACACAACCAGAACAACCTAAAACAATCCAGAACACACTGTAAGAATCTAGACACAAGGTATTGGCAGGTTTGAAACCATTAGATGAAACTTTCCTGAAAGTTGGCATGGCTTTCCTCACAACACAAAAGTATGAAAAGTTTTGTCATGGCAGAACAGCTATACACCTTAACTGCCTCTTGCAAAAATTTCAGTTCAGTTCACTCAATGAGATGGTCACATATCTGTTCAAAATGAACTTTCTCAGAGAATCATCTATGATTACTTATTAGAGGTGAAATGTAGGCTGCTGAACCTGAAGACACATAATACTTTGCAATGAATTTTTCTCAAATTCTTCATCAAGATAGTGAGGAAATAGTATCTGAAAGTTCTTCACAATAATTCCTTGCAAAGTACCCCAAATTAGACCAGCACAAAGCTATTTTTTGACGAAAGACTCAATATTTTTCAGCCATCGGATATACTCACGCTGCTCTTTGTCCTCTAAGAGATCCAGAAGATAGTTTGAAAGCTCCCCATTGATTCCTCGTTCATCCAAGTACTTCTCAAATTGCTTTTGGAGAGTCTCATCCAGTGACCTGAAATACAACAAGTAACAAGACCTTCAGTCCTACCATAGAACCAAGCATCCAAATCTCACTAATCCAAGTGGGGCATATTGCTCAAAGACTAATTACAACAGAGCATTGTAAGAGTTGAACACTGCCAGTTCTGCAAAAATGCATATTCTATCAAACAGCAAGTCTCAAATCTGACCCAAAGATGAGGTGGCAATTGTGAAAACATTAGGCACCTAACACTCCCAAACCAAAGATGGTCATGCATGTAGCCATGCTGACTTCAAAATTTCACAATATGGGCAACTGTTCATTTCATTTTAAGCTTGAGCAATTCCTGGACAATGTGCTTGTTTGCTCTCTTGTAGGGTTCATCCATAATGGAGCTTTGAATGGTAATAGGGTCAGGTGTTCTAGGCTGGTAATGAGTAGGCTAACAGATAGTCATGACTTGTGATTGTGACTGACAAGTACTCTTAACCCCTTAGGAATTCTATTAGATAACAAACAGGAGATGATTCAGGGTTCAGGGTTTAGGGTTTAAGGTTTAGGTGATTTACGAGAATTCAGGTCCATCATAAAATGTCTCCTTCAAATCTGGGCTCTCCACATAGTAGACACGATCAATGTCAATAGAATCTGGTTGACAGAAGCAGCTGAATACAAGGGCTGGCTGATCAGCACCCTTTGTCACAGAGACCTTGAGATTCACAACCTTATGTTCTTGCTCTTCATCTTGATCCTCATACTCATCATTATAGCTATCTCCAAAGTCACTTGACTGGCTCACACATTTCAGTGCAATGTCTTCTTCCCCATACGACCTTCGCAATATCACCTCTGGTTTGCCTGGTGTATCAGTCAATGTAAATTGCCGTGGAGGACCTCTTGCCAAAGTCTGCACTAACAAATGCCATCGTGCCTTAGAAGCTCCAGAACAAGAAAGTTCATATAGCAAAATAAGTGCTATAACCAAAAAAAGCTTCAGCCCTAAAATATTTCCAGCAATAACATCAAAACGGATCCAAGACCTTAAAAATGCCAGAGCGACAAAAACAGAACACCATGCACGAGAACCAAGCATCCAAATATTCGAGGGGTTTTCCGGCCTTGACGGGATTCAAGCAAAAGTCATCAAACAGATTGTTACTTGGTTAAGAAAGCTATGGAGAGAGGAGGATATGTCTAACAAAGACATGGAGAGAGAGAGAAGGATGTGTCTTACTCTTGGAGGGTCATAAGCATCATCCTCGTGTTCAATCTCCGCCTTCAAAACCCGAAGAAGCCCCCGATCTTTCCCGCTTGGATTAGAAGCAATCTCCGTCGAAGCCAAAAAGCGTAGCTGTTGCTGTTGCCCGCAACCTAATAAGCTCGCAAACTCCGCTCTCTTCACCGCAAAGCTCTTCTGATTCTGATTCCCCTGCTGCTGCTGCGGCGGAACAACAAAAGCACCTCCAGTGAAGTAAGTACTAACAAGCACTTGTCGCTGTTGCATGCAGCTTCTGACTCCTGTACTCAACGCCCCTACCGCCCTTCGTCGCATCATCGCCATCGCCATGCTTTCCCTCCGAAACTCCAAACCCTGCAAATAAAATAAACCCTAGCGATGCTAAGCACCCTCTACTACGTACCTACCTACCCACCCAAATGGCATACGAAGTAGGTACGTACCACGTCAAAATATTTTTACCCTCTGTCTGTAGGCAGACAAGGGTCAGTGTAAAAAATATAGGAAAATATACAAGGTTTGTGGAATAGGCTTGTGCTTAGGTGTGAATTTTTGTGATTTTTTTTTTTTTTAAAGCCTATGTGGGATGGGTAGAATAGGAACCTTAACTCGGACTTGATTGTTGTAATAGCCTCAAAGGGTTTAGGGCTTGGAGTTCAGGGTTCGGTCTAGGGTTTAGGGCCTAGGTGTGAAGAAAAGGTTTGTGGCTAGTGAGAATTGTTTGAATTGGTGTGCTTTGATTTGTTTTGAAGAGTTGTCTTGGTGAATTGGTGGTACTCAAAATGTTGCATGTCTTTTGCATGTGGCTTGTGAATTTGGAGCTTTTAACACATGTTTCTCTTATTTTACTTTAATTAAAGGTGCACAAATTGTAACATTTTTTAAAGACAGTTTCAATGTTGCAACCTTTTCATCATACTATGACCCCATGTTCATTCCATTGCCCTTCTTAACATAGGCCAAAAATGTCAATGAGCGATGAGCACAAGTCTAGTTATAAATTCTTGGCAATCGATGACACAAGGGAACATTCATTTAAGAGGCCCAACTTCTTTCCCACTTAGGCTTGGAGGTGTCTCATATGACATTCCACAATAGTTTATTAAACATCTAGCAAAACATTTAAAGTAATTCAATTCAAATAGTTCAATAATTAATTAAACATCTCACAAGACATTTAAAATAATTTGATTATGATACTTCATTTGATACTTCATGAAGATCATTATGAACATTGTAACTAATATTATTATTTTTAGATGAAGTTCATTTATCATCATTTTTTTTTCATTCATAATATATGGTTAAAGAGGTGTTCAAGAATGTTCCTTGTACAATTGGTCATACAACGAAAGTTTTCATTAAAAATTTCTTGAGCTAGGTTTCCAAACAAATACAAACAAAGATACCTTACCCTAAGGTTAGTTTCATCAATAAATAATCTTTAAAATGGTGAAATGAAATTTTATAGAAATATGAAGTTGACATGTTGAAAATCACATGAATTCATTTCTTGAAAAAAAATAATTATTCATTTTGTCAATGTGGAAATTGACCTTAGACTACAATAATTATTTTTTAATGTTTTTTCAATGGTAAAATATCATCAAATTTCAACCTAAAATCTACCTTTTTATTTCTATGTCTAAAGGTTACATGTTCATGAATGTGTTTCACCTTTTTTTTCCCCTAAAACTTAATGCCTATTGCCTCACATGGCAAGTTTTAAAGTTATCCAATTGTCAAATGGTTCCATCACTTCATCCATTATCATTGATATCTATTTGTAATTATTGTCCTTTGTCACAAAAAAATATGAATATTACATAGGCTTGTCAATTGTTGTGATATATAAATGATTACTCTCACCATCACTAACTATGCAATTGAATTCACCATCCTCAAATTCTGTAATTAGAACTTAAAATGTTAATTTTAATGTTAGAGTTTATCAGTTTAACAAATTCATTCAATGTGCAAAGGACTATTCAAATAACAAGTGTTGAAGGTGGATATGTTCATGTATCAAGAATCAAACTTGGTGTCAAGATTTAGTACTTGAACAAGGTGAATCATGATAAGTTGTTAATGAATCATGATCGAATTTCAAGTTTCAATGCAAAAAAAGGGTTTATAATCCTAAACCCAAACTTGTGTTTGGATTGTTGCAACTTGCACTTGATGTCATGGTCATTGTTGTGAAATCTTGTTACCATTGTGTTTTGTATTGTTGATCTTCATTATTTGTTATTTCTCAAATCTTGATGCCCATTATCAAGCTCCAAATTAGTGTGTGCACAGTATGTGATGTGTGCACTACATATCACCTACATGTTATATAACTTGTACATTTCTTCAATTTGGGATGGGGGCCAAGCTCGCAACTTGCAAGTTGTTAAAAAGGCTCTAACCTTTGGGGTTTTACAAAGTAATAATTGCAAAGGTAAGTTTTCAAAACTCTTACATTTGCACTATGTTTTTTCAATACATTTAATCGAATTGAGTGTCATTGCATTCAAATGAACTTTGAACATTCAATTGAACATCAAGATTAGGGTTTAATGTTTAATGTGTAGTGGTCCTTTGATCATTTTGTCCACTTCTTTCAACCCTTTTCATTCACTATAACAAAAGGTGTCCCTGTACACTAAGTGATTTCACTGGATTTTGAATGAATTCATTGGTCTAGTGAACGAGGACTAATGAACTACACCCACATTTTGTAGTAGTGATTGAATAAGGCACCTTTACAAGCTTCTCAAAACTTTAAATTTCATTATTTTTTAAAAAAACCTTAAACCTTTCTCCTTCTCTTTAACCTTTGTTTGATGTTGATTTGTGAATTTATGTTGAAAAAACCAAGAAGAAACAAATGGAATATGAAAAAAATAATGTGTTTTAAAATGTGTGGAATGCAAATTTTCCTTTGGTGAAATCAATAGTGTATGCACATGGGAAGGTGCATTATGTAAAATGCAAGTTTTGTACCAAAATAAAAGGTAAGGAAAACTTTTTAACCTTTAAGTTGAATAGCCTTTGGAAACATGGTGGTAGGAGGAAGGATTGAGTTGTAGCTCCCAAAGTTTGTAAATGTAATGAATACTACGTGAACAAGGATTTTATCCATGCCAAAAATGAACGTTTGCATGTTATAACTAGGAAGGATATAGTTGCCTAGCAAGTCTATCCTTTTTATTGGTAAGGAAAAAAAAATGGTTCAGTTTTTTGTTTATTTCCACATGATGGCTAAAGGTAGACCTATGATTGATTATAATAATGTGAACAAATTATTCTATTTTGTTGAAGTTAAAAACTTTCCAAAAACCTTTTTGTCAAATGTAGTTGGTTGGGAAATGGTATTTTGCATGCATAATGTGTCACGGATGTAAATGCCAGGGAGTTCATTCATTTGAATGTTCATCCAAGTACTTAACTTTTAGTTTAGTTTTAGTTCACTCTTAGTTAACTTCTAGTTAAGTTTAATTCACTTCTAGTTGACTCTTAATTGACTCTAGTTAATTTTAATTCAAATCTAATTAACTCTTAGTTAAATACAAATTAAGTTCAAATTAAGTCCAAATCAACTTCGAATTAACTCTTAGTTTGGCAATTATAATCCCTTAAAAAATTATCACATAGATGATTTTACCATGTGCTTATGGCATTTGAATAATATATATTCTACAAAAAGTTTATTATGATGCAAAAAATGATTCACTTTATCTTACAACTACCTATTCTAATTATGGGATCTATGGAGGATGAAAAAACTTTTTCAACCTTGATGTTCGTGAAAAGGAAATTATGAAATTAACTTTGTGGGCATTTGGATTCAATGGTGAGCACGTTTGCACAATCATTCTATACAATTATTGCTTTTCATTATACCATAATAACTTGGACTAACAAGGGGGGGGGGGGGGGGGGGGGGGGCGCCTTGCTTCGTCTTTGTTAACAACCCAC
>Ga0116231_10001362_pt1 | contig 49597 bp, 37 predicted proteins | sample S1TSphgellanicum_2_FD_89695 | JGI IMG/M metagenome (GOLD analysis project Ga0116231, IMG submission 89695) | Host-associated microbial communities from peat moss isolated from Minnesota, USA - S1T2_Fd - Sphagnum magellanicum MG | ecosystem: Host-associated > Plants > Peat moss > Unclassified...
AAGAAACACAACAAGGTGCGGTAGAAAGACAAGGAGATGAAAGGGTTTTTGTAAGCAGCAGAAAAAATGCAAAAGAAGAAAAGGCATGAAGAAACCCAACACACACACAAAATTATTAAGCAAAAAAAAAAAACAGCTCCAAATTTCAAACCGAGGCTTGTAACCGTTGAAAACAACAGTCACAGAAGCGCAGATGGATGGATGGATGGGTGGATGAATGATATGGGGTTTCATCCATCTATCTAGTAGACGAGGTATTATATCATCCATATTCCTCCTCCACCAGCCTTTGGACACCCCAATCCCTTAATCATCCATCAGGGTGGGCTATAATAATATCTTTCTTCCATATTTTTATTATTTCTCCCAGTGTTTTTTGTTTGGAATTTTTCGTTTGTAGCCAAAGTGGCTGTCATCATCCATAAGAAGATGTAGAAAAAGTGGTGATCGTTCCTAGGAAGATTTAGCCAAATATGGCTATAAACCAACTATAAAGTACAAATCTTTAATCATCATTCTATATTTTGGCTATGCACTCAAAGCCAAATATAGAGATCTGGAGATTTATTTATTTATTTATTTATTGTGTTGTGTGGCTTACTTCTGGCGATTGAAGACCTCCAAAATCGATTAATTTTCATCCACCAGCTTTGGACACCCCCTACATTTTATCAACCCCAATTGTCTTTCCTTGGTGTTTCTGGAGAACCTATTTGTGAATATGGTGAGGTTTCATCCTTTGTGTGACAACCGCTCTTTCTTGCTACTTGCAGCTATGGCACTGTCGTGTCCACGTTTGAATGAAGGTGAACAACACCATGTTTTGCACCGTGGTGAAACACTGAAGCTCAGTTTTTGGCACTGCTAGCCATCAAGTCACTGGCAGGATGAGGGAACAAACAAACCAATAATGTATCACAGTGTTCTTTAAAGATTCATGTCTTATTCACTAGACATAAAAACACCCGATCACCAAATCATGTTGTCTCACAACATTCAGAGGAGGCAGTGATCTTCAAATCTTGGGTCTAATGTGTCACATTGCATGTCATGACAAAATTGCAAATAATTTATTCACTCAAATTGCTAACATTTAAATGCCCATGAGTGCGACTAAAAGAAGTTGGGGTTGTTTGTAGTGTAAGCCTAGAAGCTTCAACATAAAAACCTCATGGCTTTTATCCAAATAATGTTTTTGAAACCTTGCTGGGAGTCTTCTCGAGACTCTGATCCAGACTTAACCCTAAGAAAAGTTAGCAGAAGTTACTTTCTTTGTTCACAACATCACGGTTTCATAATATGCACAGACCAGATGCTACAGATCTCTTAGCTCTTTGATGAGTTGAGATTAACATGAAGTTTCCAGGAATGGACAATCGTATACTACAACTATTGTGAGGGAAGCTAAAATGTTACACACAATGAGCGATGATGGTCAGACATTCTCTGGCCAAAATTCTCGAAAGAAGTCCCGTGTGAAAGCCTGTTCTTGCTCTTGCTGTGCTCTGGCACGGGCTTTCCTAGCCTTCTTTGACAAACCCTTCTCCTCCTTCTCTGTCTCTCCTTGTTTCTGAGGACCAAAAAAGAAACCAATTTACCAGTCAGTAAGAGCAGGCATCCAAAGAAACGTAGAAATATCTCTGAATTTCAAGAACCACAGTTCATAGAAAGGATGGACACCTCCAAGAATATGCAGAACATATCTACAATCATAGGAAAATGCAGCATACCAGACTAGAACTATTCCTCTGAAACACTCTCAGGAACAAAAGGTGAACACACAATTTGCAGTGACCTGGTTTACCTTGGAAAGTCCATGTTGATCTTGTGAATCTTTGAGGGAAGCAATTACCCTTTTCTTTTTATTGGTCTCAGCTCCAATACCCCGTCTATCTTGCTTGATGTGGGTCTCCAATGGTGCCAATCTGCCCTGCACTAGCATGTAACACTTATCTCAGTACGCACACATAGACTATGTATGTAGCATGGATTTTGGCTAGAAGAAAAAAACCAAGATCAACATGATGCCCTCAATATGCAATCAAGGTATGAATTAATTAGACATGAGATTATCAACTCAAGAAACAAAAAAACATAGCCAGTTATCTGAGCCTTTCCAGATGCAGATCGGATACACATTTTCATTCATGCAACTGAACTTTTAAAAAATAAACCCTAGAAGCAGAAGAAGTAGCACCCATCAAGATGATGATTTCTCATCAGATAGTTCACTCAACCGATGATGTGCATCACCAAGCAGGGGAAGGTTTAGGGTTTATGGTTTAGGGTAATTGAGTGGTATTTCAACCAGTACTCATGCAAAGATCTTTCAAGTTCCAATTCTGTTCATTGCAGAGTTTGATCCTGATTGTGGGTAGGTCACCAAGCTTCAGATCCATAAAGAAAGTGACAATTACCCCAGAAAAAATGTGAGAATCCTGAAGAGAGACAGTGGAATGTGGGAGACATGCCCCACACATCACAATGTAATGTGAGGAAGGATGATGTCAGAATTCAAACCTGTTCAGATGCGCCAAGACCCGTGCCCTCCTTCCAGCCTGACTTCTTCAGAAGCTGAATACAACACCAATCCCCAATTCAGCACAAATGAATTAGGTCGCCACCCCCTCCCCACAACAAAAATTGCATAGAGTATAATTTCCTCGTCAGATGTCAAATTCTCAACTCGTGACACTTCGATTGCACAACTGCATGGCAAAAGAAAGTAATCAAAAGATTGCACAGAGAGAGGAAGAGAAAGGAGGTTAGTTGAAGCAAACGGGAGGGAAACAATATTACTTTACCTTAAACCCAATGTTTGTTTCAGGGAGAATTTCCGGCGCCAGAGAATCAGATGCAGCTGCAGCTCCAATCTCCGCATCCACACCAGACATGATCGACATCACTGCGGTTCCAAATTGTGACGGCCCATGTAAAAAACTCGAGCTAACGCTTGTTGCCAAAACAAAAAAAAAACATACAACGAGAGAGACTACCCCTGGTTCTGTTGTGAAAATAGATACGAAATTAGGGTTTGGCTGTGGTTGCATCCTACATTTGGAGGTGAATCTTTGGATGACAAAATCCAGAGTTCCTTACAAAACTCATCCATTTTGCATTTAAAAGTTTTGCCACATCCATTATTATTCTGAAGCCAATCTCACAGAGAGCCTTCCCCTGGATCTGTTGTGAGAATAGGCACGAAATTAGGGTTAGGGTTTGACTGAGGTTGGTCTACATTCCGAGGCGATTCTTTGGATGAAAAATCCACAAAAATCATCCATTTACGTTTGTGAGACTTGCCCATGGGTCAAGGCCCCAAATGCACTAACACAAACTTTCCTTGCACAACAAACAATGGCCCAAATTAGCTTGCGGAAAATTCCCCTAGTTCTTTACAAGAAACCTCTTGTTCCAGGTTGACGAGAAAATTATGCCTTGTAATCTACCTGAAAAATACACTATGCATGCCTGCCAAGGTCAATATGGCATAATTTTGTATGGATTTGTAAGCTCTATTCTTCCTGATGGTAGTAGAGGCATGTACATTCTTTGCCCACCAAGGGTTCAATTACTATAAAATCCAAGTGGATAAAAAAGTCTTCAATAGCACATGAATAAAATTTTATGTTCACACTTGTGTTTGAATGTTTGGGCATAATAACCAACCCATTGAAGACACATAAATAGTTTCATATTGTATACTACTTAACAATGAATATTTCTAAGGTTTATATGTACCTAGGTTGAAACAATGAAATCTCCAAATCATTAAAAAATTCACAATTATTTTAAACCAATTTTATTGAATTTGTGATGACAAAAAATTTGTTTACATATCATGGTTTTTAAATGTTACTAGGAGATGGTTGGGGACCCATGGTTTGGAAAAAACACTATTTTTCCTTTTTCCTTTGATTTCTTTTTTTTTTTTGCCATAAGTCAAAAAGATTAGTATGATTTTTTTGTAATAATGAAAAGCCATCAATACATGGTAATGAATGGGTAAAGGAATTTTACATTTGATTTTTCAATTATATTTTAAATTTTCAATAATAAAATGAAAATTATATTGATTTGTGAATGAAACATTGGCTTGTTTACAATGTATAGATTATTAATCATAGTAAAATGCTTTGGTGACTAGATGAAAGACATGCATTTCATTAAAATAATGCTTAAAATATCATTGCCACAAAATCACAATAGCTAATAAATACATAAAAACCCCGAGTAGGTACATCATCGGGAGATATTCATTCCAAGAAATCATGGTTTTTTTAATCATGATTTTTGGTCAAAATGGTTACAATTTTGGCATTTATTAGGTTGACTAATTAGTTATTTTGGACAAGTCAATTTGAACACTTTCACTTTGATTTCTAACCAAGTTGCCAATGTGTCCTAATTGACCAATGGTCTTTTTGACTAGTGGTTTTTTTTTGCCAATTGTTATATTTGCTAATTAGGTCACCTAATTGATTCATCTCATCACATGTCAACATTTTACACAATCTTAGTTCACATATGTTAACCATGTGTCACACCATATGCCATTTTAAATGTCACATGTCAACATAAGGTCAATTTATTATTTGCAAGAATATGGTATTTTACCTAATGATGTTTGATGAAACAAGTGGAGTTTTTGTTTTAATCAAACTAGGTTATATTAGTCATGACTAATTGACTTGTTTAAGATTATTTTACCATTAATTTCTAATCAAATCAATGGTTTATTTGTGCAACCACAATTTTTTTGGTTCAATTATGTGATGCCATGTGGAAATCAAAGCTTAATCAAATAAGGTTAAGCTTAAGTGGCCTAGCCTAAAAACCTAACCTACACAACCTAAGCTAAATACAAATTAGATGAGTAGATTAAGTAGGTTACATAGGTAAGGAACCTAGGTAATAACCTATGCCATTTACTTTAGTTATAATTGTGAGGAATTGAACCCTTGATCATCTCCAATTCAAGGGTTCAAGTTTTCAACCATTGCATCATAACTTTTGTTATGTAAAATAATTACCCATCACAAAATTATAATAAATGTAATAATACAACCTAAATAAAAAACCTATGAAACTGAGTTAAGTTAAGCTTAACCCACCATAACCTATAAATACCTAGGTAAATATTGGTTGACCTAAATTGTCTTAAGCCTATTCATGTTAACATAGGCATACATAGGTCAACCTAAGCTAACCTAGGCTTCCTTAGTTTATTTAAAGCTAACCTAATATAACTTAAGGCTACCTAGGTTAAATTAGGTTGACCTAGGTTAATATAACTTATTGAAGGTTACACCTTGGCTAACATCAGTTAAACTTAAGGTAAAAAGGTTAAACCTTAACTAAACATAAGTTAAACATTAATTTAAAATAGGTTAATCATAAATTCAACATAGGTTAAACTTAAATTAATTTTGGGTAATGATGGTTAAACCATGGTTAGGAATAAGTTAAACCTTAACTTAAGGTAATGATGGTTTAACCTATGCTTAGCCAAGTTTTAACCTTAACTAAACATAAGTTAAACATAAGTTAACAAAAGGTTAAACCTTAGTTAAATTAAACCTTTGTTAAAACTTTGGTTAAACTTTGTCGAAACTAAAAATTGACTAAACCAATGTTAACCTAAGTTGTACCTAGGCTAACCAAGGTTAAATCTTGACTAAATTAAATCTTTGCTAAACCTTGGCAAAATTAAAACTTGTTCATATTTTGGCTAAAACTTGGTTAAATGTATGTAACCTATGTCAAACCTTGGCTAAATTAAACCAAGTTGCTAAACCTTAGCTAAATTTTTTCTAACCTAAGTTAAACCTTGGTTAAACCTAGGCTAGCCAAGGTTAAACCTAGGTCAACCTTGATCAAATTTAAAATAACATTAACTAAATCTAGGTTAATTTTTGTTTAAACCTTGGTTAATGTCGATTAACCTTGGTCAAATTTAAATTCACTTAAGTTAAACTATGACAAAACCTAATTTAACTAAAATTAAATTAGGCTAATCAAGGCTAAATTTAGGCAAACATTAGGTTATTACTAATTTAATTAAGGTTAAAACTAGGTTAGCTTTGATTAAACAAGGTTAACCATAAATTATTTAGGAAATTTCAACTAAAATTCAAAATAAGATTCACAACCAAACTCAAACAAACATGTTAATAGATTGCATGCATGCCATAATTTATATGTTCTTTAATGAAGCCAAATAATAGTTTGTTTCAAGAAGCTCAAAAACTTTAGGGGGTTGTTTATTTGGTTTCAAGAATATATTGAGGTTTATTTTTGAAGTGAAAGTTCCATCATTCTCTTCTCATCCTCTTCATCGATTTAATTCTTGAAAAATAATTTTTTTGCCAACCATGGTTTCTAAATGCTTATGTAATAGGGTATGGGGTTTTTTGGTTTTTGATTTTGAAAAGATCAAAAACAAAAAAATTGAATAAAGACTTGTTCAAGCTCAATGATTTGTGTTTGATAAAATAGAAGAAAAAGAGGTTCTTTAGTGTTGGAAGAGGAGAAGGTCAAGTGCACATATTCAATAGAGTTGCAAAACAAAAAAGAAAAAAGGGACAAGGCATTTCCAAAAATTGTCTTTGATGACAATTTCCTATATATGCCCCTTATTTCATCCTCTTTTCGTTGACTTCAAGGGAAGCCTTCGCCTTATGAGGATCATCTCATTTTGTTAGACTTCTTGGTCAAAATTTGGATGAATAAAAAGAGACAAAAGATGAGTTTTTGGATGATAAATATGAGATGGATCGGGTGGCAAACTAGCTTTCTAATGTGATTGGATATAGATATTATGATTTAGACAAATAATAAATTAGTATGGAACGATACTTAAACTAAACACACTCTTAACAAATTCTTAATGTGTTTGGAGGCTATCTTAAAATCACAAGATTCACTACAATCCAACAAAAGCATCTTCCATTCTCAAGGAGGAATATTATGTTTTAGAATGTTTGTCGGGATGAAACTTAAGGTTCCTGAGAAATTTCTAGCAATGCTTTATGTAAGGCCCACAATCCACGGCATAACCAAAATTTCGGTACCACCATCAACTTCTCCCTTGGGTGGTGCACTTACTTTGGTAATGGCCTCAAACTTGGCCTTACCTATCACATAATGTTGACGGGATTGACAAAATACAAGAGGAATGAGTTTCTTACATGTTCTTCTTAGGCAACTGGGAAGATGATGCTTTTGGTTACATAACAGATAGGTGATACTTTAAGTCTTAAGGAGATTGCTTAAGGAAGTGGAATTGTCCTAGGTTCTTCAACAACTACATGATGCAGTAATGCGTGGAGAGTTTAAAGATGGTTGCAGTTTCAATTTTGGTGGTTCCAAGCTTCAAAAGAACCCAATCCATCTACAATGCTTAGACAGAACACAATCGAGAAGTTTGCAGAACCATGAACGACATGGATAAGTATCAATATGCTCATTTTCCTTCCCAAAACTTGACCTTGACCATATGCACAGAGCCTCAGATCAATATCCTACAGCTACAGCTGGTAATGCAATAAGATCGTACATGGTAATCAGGAAGGTTTACTCACAGATCGTGCCCCCTTTGGAAAGTTCTTGCAGCTGCATGAGTATTGAGTCCACAGATAGCAGTTGATGATTAGGATATTCTGCACAGGGACAGCAAGGAAATTGCGCCTTTTCAAACAAATTGTGTTCAAATTTCATGTCAACAATCACAGATAACAAGCTGAGTATACTATACAAAAATGGTGGAGGAAATATGATCTACCAGACATGAAATATATTAATTTGGGAGCAGATACAAACTCCGCAAAAAAGAATTATAAAATAACCAAACAAATGTTGGGTCAGTTCTGAGCAAACTGACACTAAAATAGCGAAAATGGTCATAACCTTGTGAGTGACAGATGACTCACAAAATATCCATCATGAATGGATCACCTTATCATGAATGGCAGGAACTAGATGCTGGCACTTTCATCAGCTCCCAATAGTGGGCTGTAGAGAAGTAAATTGCAATGTGCTCAAAACTTAAAGTAAACAATTTATACACAAATCTAAAGCCTGAGTTTCTATCATATTTCCAGAAGCAATGAGAAGGTTTTAAAGTCATGGAAGATGAAATTGGATATTCTACACCTCAGCTTAGCTTTAAAGCCTGGATTGCAAGATAGGATCTTCTGACAGATCAGATGGACTATGCATGCTGTTACCCATCTTCAACGCTTCCTGTCCCAGTTGTTGCATACTGCATCGCATATCTAGAGAACAATTAGTTGAAGATATCACATTGCAGGACCACCTATGGTCCTTCTTGAGTTTCATTGTAGCTCCTTTACTAATCCGTACACCAGGCTGCTCATTAGAGTCACCTGCACATGGGAAGACTCCATGTGTAGGATTAGTGGTTATGGTTCCCTCCATTGTCTTTGTTGAGAATTCTGAATAGTAGGAGCCTTGTCTCAATGCAAAAGAAGAGGCTGCATTGGTAAGGAACTTTGATACAGCCTTGTGGTACTCATCCGGGAAGTTCTTCAAATGTCCTGTTCAAAGAAAATAGTTGTGAGGTTAGACTAAAGAGATCAGCACAATAGAGGAGGCAGAGAAGGCCTTATGTGAGTGGAATTGTAGAGGATGGAGATTGTATAAGAAACCAAAAACCAGACCAGAAATCAAAGAATCATCCTTCTGAATGTGCATGAGTCTGTCCAAAGTACCTCTTACAGCAAACATGGAAGGCAGGAATGGAAACTCACCAACATGCTCAGAAGTATCCCACACAACCATAGTGATTTGACATCCCCTCTCCCACATAGAATTTGCAAATTTTTGAATAAAATCAATAGAAGCCAGCTCATCATTTGTGGAGCAAAGAATCAGAATGGGCCCCATATCCTGAACCCTCCCTCCTATCAGCAATTCTTTCTTGTTGAAATCTTAGAAAAGAGGATCATAACTGAACTGATTTTTTCAATGTGATGATGCTGAACAGCAAAAGATCACAGCCAGTTGATGCTGCAACCAAATTCTGGTTTCCTTTGGTCCTCCAGATGCAGTGAATTTTTGTTAAGCCAAAACACGGTTGGAGCACTTTCACCTTCAGATGGGCAAAAACAATGGCAAATCCCAAAAGACTAAAAAATCTTCACACACACACACACACACACACACACACACACACACGTATATCTTCTTTCACTCAACTATTTGGGTATGAGGGTGGTTCAAGTGAAATTTACATATTACCGCGGATTGCAGCATTGTGAGCCAGTAATCTGCTCGCTGCAGCTCAAATTGAGACAAAAACAATGCATCCAAAATCTTTGCCCCAGCTTTGGCACCCAATGAAACAACAAAGCTTGGTTTTTGTGATTTTCGCACAAATTGGCTGCGGACAACTTTTGCCCCAACATCACTCACAAAATCCACAGGACTCGAGTCATGAATTTGGCCAGCCACACATGCTCTTACTGCTCCATACTTTTCCTGTATTGGAGGGCTGTTGCTTGTTAAATGCAATGTACAATAGACATAAAACCTTCTGAAATATTACTGCGTAACCTTACAGAGGCCTTGATGTTTTCTTGGTTGGTTAACTATCAGAACAAAACATCCTCAAAAGCTCATCCCTCCACAATTTCATAGAGCAAATACATTTTTCACATAGAAGTTATCAGTAGGAAGATGAGAGGCAGGTCATACTCTGAGATTCTCAAGCCCTTCACACCTTCCATTTAGAATCTGAGACACACAATTGAACAAGTAAGAAGGGAAAACAAGCAATGCCAGAGACAGCAGCTGCTCCCAAACTAGCCATTAACTGCAAGGAAGTTCCTCAGTTTTCCAAGTGACAAGAACTCCAGTCTCATCATGCAGTGCTGTTGTTGTAGGGAGGCAGGGCAAGTGGAATAGACCAAACAAAAAGCTAACAATAAGCTACAGACAAGGAGACGCATACATACGAAGGCAGCTACGATTTTCGGCCCCTTGATGTCATGTGCAATGAGTGTAATTTTTTGCTATCTGACCCATAGTCTATCCAACAAGATTGGCAATAAAAGCAGAGAGTGTGACTTCAGAATGCAGATCCTTCTTCACTTGGGGTCCATGCTTGCAGAATGTTGACAATAAAACCCACAAAAGCAGCTACAAACAATGCAGATTGATTGAAGTTTAGAACACACTACTAGTACCTGAAACACTTTGTAAAGGCATGTCTTGGCTCCTCCAGAAAATGTTGCAAACACTATCGGCCGTGCTCTTTCTCTGACCTCCTGAGAAACATTTTCGCCAGCAAACAATTCATCAAGAAGCCCCAACATTTTCAACTACGGCATGCTGCCTCCTATGATCCATCAATCATTCATTCATTCTCTTGATCACAAATTTAGGGGTTTGAGGATACAACCCATTGTACAACCCATTCACATCATATATATTAGTTCACTTGGTCTGTCAGTCAGTCAGTGACGGTGGGCCAGCACGGGCGGGCTGGGCACAAGAGAAGTTCAGGTTCATCCACAACAAGTTCAGGCATCCAGTGGATGGATGGTGCGCTGGTGGGTGCTGAATCACTCTGGCCCAGTGTGATCCGATGGAAACCAGTGTTTAGCAGCAATTGGAAAAATATAAAGAACCACCGGGGCAGGGGGGGGGACCAATGGTTGTTTGAAAAGAAAAGTTTTTTTTAAAACCAAAAACATCACCAAACATTGTTGAAATAACACACCTGTGCATTATGCACGGGGTTCACACTAGTATAAATTGCTAAAACTGTGATTATTGTTTCTAAGTTTTCAGAAAAGTACAACAAAGAAATTTAGGGTTTGAGGATACAACCCAGCAAGGTATCCATTCACATACAAATTGATAAAACTGTGATTGTTTTAAAGGTTTCTGAAGGCACAATAAAGACATAAGGTAATTGATCTGGGAAAATGAAATGCAATTGTGGGTCCTTGATCCTTGCTTGCAAACCAGGGAGAGGAGATCATCATCCTCATAAAAACTGGTAAACAAAATCTTATGCAGCAAGAGATAGATAGATAGCTATATCCTAGATAGCTATAGGGAAAGAGAGGAAACCAAATGTACCCTGGCAAGCTCCTCCAGCACTTCAAGTGCAATTGCTGTAGCCCAACTTGGGAAATACCTGCCCTTGCAAAAACAACCCACCCCAATTCCAGCAAACCCTAAGAGGAAAAGAAAAACAGAACAGCAAAAAGCTCTGCAACTGACAATCACTGTCTGAATCTTGTCAGTGTTTAACTGCTACAATACAAAAACAAATGGCACAAACACTCAAGAAAGAGCTCAAGATCAAAAAGGAAAAGGGCTTGAGCAGCAGCAGCTCTACTGACAAGTTGAGAACATGGGGATGGCAAACCAGGGAATCCCATCCACAAGCGGCGCACACTCGAGTGAAAGCTCCAAGATGCCGCGGCTTGCTCAAGATCCAACCTATTACGGCCATAATCCCCTGCCCTCCCCCAGTCCTCCCATTCTCCTTCACCCAGTACCATCTCTTCTCCTCCTTTCCCATTTCTCGAAATTCCCTAGAACTCTGTAAGCGGCTCTAGATCAAGAGACAACGATCAAGAGACAAAGAGAGCGCTTGCGTAATCAAGAGTTTTTGTGTTCGGCATCTCATTATTCAGGACCGACCGTAGTCTGTGCCTCCAAACCCTAATCTTGTTGCGTGCAGAAGTCGAGGGGAAACGAGTGCGCGAGCGAGAGAGAGGGAGAGAGAAGAGAGAGACGGCGGTGTGCGTTCGGAGGAGAATGGATAGGGAGGAGGGTGAGGACTGGGTGCCATTGCGAGCAAGGCCGGCATGGGCAGACGTTGTGCCGATACCACAGGACGATGGGCCGCGGCCTGTGGTGCCCATCGCGTACACAGATCAGTTCCGGGAAGTGATGGACTACTTCCGTGCGATTCTGGCCAAGGATGAGCGCAGCTCGCGTTCTCTGGAGCTCACAGCCGAAGTCATAGCCCTTAACTCCGCCAACTACACGGTACTTGCATGCAATGCATGCATGCGCTAGCTAGGGTTTCTGTTTCTTCTTCATTCTTCAGTGTGAACTTCTGGGTTTGGTTTTGCATGCCTTCTTTGTGTTGAAGAAAGTGTGGGTTGTTGTCAGATTGTTTGCTTGTTGTGAGAGAATTCCTGATGAATGCAGTCAGTGTGAGTAAACTTAGAGAGAAGGACAGTGAGAAAGAACCCTGGGATGTGGTGGTGAATCTTCTCCTGGTATGAGAGCTACAACAACACTTGGGGAATGGAGGCAAGCAAGCAAGCAAGCAAGCAAAACACTGATGATGTGATATGATGCTCATCTCAAACAGCTGATTGATTGCTCCAACAGGTATGGCACTTTCGGAGGTTGGTCTTGGAGGCATTGAGGTCCAACTTGGAGGAGGAGCTTGACTTCATAGAGAGTGTTGCAGAGAACAACTTCAAAAACTATCAGATTTGGTTCGGTCTCTCCCTTTCTCTGCTTTCTTCTCACATAGTTGTTTTCTGCAAAAACCCTGCATGGTTGCAAGCATGCAATGCATGCATGTTTGTTTCTTCCCTTGGTTGATTTTGTTGTTTGAACAAATTTTCAGGAAGAGCTCAGTTGTATGTTGTGTTTGCATTTTTTGTTTGTTTGTTAGGGGATCCATTTGTCTTTCTCTCCGTTTATTGCTGATGCAATCTGATCATGATGGGTTTGAGGTGCAGTTTGTGGTGAATCAAACTGGTGAATCAGCTGGGGTTTTGTTTGCACATAATTCTCATTCTTTTGGTGATGTTCAACTTTTGTTGTATGGTCTATAAATGAATATCAAAACTGAAGTTGAGAGGAGTTTGACTAAACTTTTGTTGAGCACTGTTTTCTGCAGAAATGGAGCTGAAGAGAAAGTCATTGCAGCACACTTTGGTTGTGCATCATTTGTCAAGCATGTACCTAATAGAGAGAGGAAAATAAATGGCACTGAATGGGGAGGATGGTCTGGTGCAGGCACCATCGACGATGGGTGGCTCAGAAACTGGGAGTGGGTGCAGTTTCTGGAGAGCTAGAATTCACAGAAATTGTGCTTTTGGATGATGCAAAAAACTATCATGCTTGGTCCCACCGTCAGGTTGTTTTCCCCTATCTTGTTCCTCCTTTTACTTCATCATATTTCTTATCGCTGTGCACATGTGCCTTACCAATTTTGGAACTTCTTGCGATTACAGTCTTTCTGTCTTTTTTTCTGTGTGTGTGTGTGGGGGGGGGGGGTGTTGGCAGAAATTTCCAGACTACATAAGGAATATTTTGGGATTTTTGAGAGATGTTTTTCCAGTCATTGTAGTCTGCTTACCAACAATGTCTGGTATCTATATGGTTGGTTGCTGGGATTGCAGTGGGTGCTGCAGGAGCTAGGTGGCTGGGAAGGTGAGCTGGATTTTTGTTCCAGACTCTTAGAAAAGGATGTATACAACAACTCAGCATGGAATCAGGTAGTTCCAGCATGGTGCACACTGATATCATAATGCCACAAAAAGACTACCTATGACCTTTCCATAGATCCAGTCACAGAACTATTCTCTACTTATCCAATTGTAACCTTCTCTTTGCTCTGGTTTTCTTTCACTTGCAGAGATACTTTGTGGTGACAAAGAGTCCATTGATTGGGGGATTGCAAGCCATGAGGGAACGTGAAGTGCACTACTGTGTGGATGCCATCAAAGCAGCCCCAATGAATGAGAGCCCTTGGAGATACCTGAGAGGTTTGTTTAAGGGTGACCAAGATGCACTCGTCCACAACCCTCTTGTGGTAGCAGCTTGCATAGAGGAGATCAGGAAGGATGCAAGTTGTGTGCAGGCACTCAGCTTACTAGTGGATTTGTTGGGTGCTGGTTTTGAACCAACACCCTCTGATACTGAATTGCTGCATCAACCTGTATCATCACCGGCTGACCTGGCCAGTAATGTATGTACCCACCTTGAGAATGTTGATGCTATGCGTGCTCGGTACTGGGCTTGGCGGCGCTCATTGCTCCCATCCACCACACCGGTATCCTGACTCAGTGCTATGGTGACATATTTGTGAGTGCTACTCTGGACAGACAGGTGCGCAGGTCACCAAATTTTCCAGCTGCAGCTACAAATAGTATGTACAGGGTATGGTGGACCGGCATGGCAAGAGAGAGAGAGAGTCTTGCTTCTTGGTCACAACATGTTGATTGACTTTTGCTGGTTGTAAATTGATTTTCATGTGGTTTGTCAGTAAAGTTTTTGAATAAGTAACAACTATGTTGTAGGAGGCCAAAGACCTCATTTTGCAAATGCTCGCTGCCTATACGATAAAGAATGTAAAGCAAGGGTTTTGAAAAGCAAAGGTTTTGAAAATGGAGAAGCAATCTGTGTTACAGACAGCCTGTTTCATGAGTAAGAACTTATTCATAGAACGGACAAATAGACCATGAGAGCATATTTGTATGTGGCCCTTTCATTTGGGAGATTGCCTCACCAGCTTACTATGAACATCCCAGATGTTGGTTTTCATGAATTGTTGCACATCATGGGTTGAGTGACTGTCTTTGCATGAGCTATGTCACTTGACTGCCAATCAACATCATGACAGAGTCGTCCCATTGCTTCTGCAAATGTGACAGAAACTCAAGGTGCAGGTTTTGCATGATCGTTTGCCCAGATTATGAAATGATTATTTGTGTGTGTTTATCTACACCCACCTTCACAAGCTGATGAAGTACTACGACTGTAGATCCAGATATGCTCTCTACATTCCAACTGAACTAGTAGTTCCAAGTCCAAATGTTTTAAAACTGTGGGGATTTTATGCTAGTGTTTTTTTGGTTCTTGGAAGACTTTCTTTGTGCAAATTAACAGACAATTTAGCACAAGACTGTTGGCTTCTTAGCCCACTGGTAGTTAGTGCCATTTGAGACACAGGGTGAACATGGATTTTGTTGTTCTTTCAGAATTCTGGGAAAAATATATTATGCGGTTTCTGGGTGGATACCATGGTTTCTGCAGTTGAAGCATGTACAAGTAAGTAAATGATGGTGAGATTGTGAGGAGTTTATGCTCAATTTCAGGAAAAGAACCCTAAAAGTTTCAAGGAAAGTATTGCTTATATGATGATCAGTAGAATACATGATCAGGTTATTTGTGACCTGTTGCATGATTCTATGCCAAGAAATGGTCTCAGCTGAGGGCTATTGAATATAGAATTTGGGGACCACATTGGAGAGCTTCTGGTGCAAATAAACCCTGGCCCATCATGATGCAGATTTCTTTCACATAACTACAAAAGCTCAGACCAAAAGGCGCAAGTGTGGGTGATGAAAAGATCACATGCCAACTTTCAAGGTGATATGAGAATTTGTTGTACACGAAGGGTAGAATTTTTTTAAAAACTTAACAGCATGGCACAGAATGGCTTATCGAACTTAAGAATCAACAAACAACTATGGAAGTACAAACAAAAGCATAAACAAAAGCATAACCAAGAATCAACAAACAACTATCGAAGTACAAACAAAAGCATAAACAAAAGCATAACCACATCTCCAGGCACACTTTCTTCTTCACTCAAATTTGGAGATTGCCATACTGTTTCATATTAATTAGTTGGGGGTGTCTCACAAGTCCAACCTTTTTTGCTTGCAATGAGCCAATTTGATTGGCCCATCACCAAAAAAAAAGTTGAAACTATGAAGGCTCCCCAAAATAGAAGATTCTATCAAAAACCCTAAACCCTAAACCCCAAACCCTAAACCCTAAACCCAGTTTGGGGTTTATAATGGGTAAGGTGTTCTTTGAGCCCAGGCCAAAAATGGTGACTGACTCTTTTGGGAAGAGAAATTTCATGCAACAACCAATGGGAAGGCCCAAGCATGCCATCAAGGTGTCACACCTTGCTTTTTTTCCTTTAAAGTTTGGGGGTGGGGAGGATTGTTTTTTCAATTTTCTTGGGTTCCCGATGTATGTTCCCAATAAGTTCCCAATGGGTTCTCAATATGTTCCTCAAGTTCCCAATGTGTTCCCCAACATGTTCTTCAGAGCACCTCACTTGTACCCCATATGCTTGGACAATTAGAACCTTTTAGTTTGGGGAGCCTCCATAGTTTCTTCTTTTTTTGAGTGATGGGCCAATCAAATTGGCTCCTTGCACAAAACAAAAAAAGTTGTAATTTTAAATTAAAAAATTATCTTACTTGTCTTGTTGTCATTTAATATTAAAATATTTCTTGGAATGCAAGCCAAAAAAAAAAATTCCAACAAATTGATTTTTTTGTTTTTTTAAATCACTACTTATGTATATTGTTGTGTATAGGTGTGATGAAAAAATGTTATGACCAATGAAATTGCTAGAATTGGTGATTTTATTTTTATTTATTTTATAGTTATTTTGAATGAACTAAGAGTCAAATGTGTAGTAATAGGGTTTTGTAAGTTTGTGTGAGAATTTCAAAGGACAAATGGGGAATGGGGTAGATGTGGATCATTATTTATTATTTTTAAATGTTCGTAGAATAGGGTAGGGTTATGCGTAGGCATGAAGATTTTTTTTCAGGCCAATGAGATTGTTGCATTTGGTGATCTGAATTTTTTTTCCTTACTTAGTTATCTTGAGTGAAGTAACAAATTCAAACGTGTAAGAGCTACTTATAGATAGGGTTCTTGCTTGCACATTACTTGTGCATTTTTTTAAAAAAAAAATTTATTATTAAAAAAAAAAGACAAGCAATGATCCATAACAAGATGAAGATTTCGTTTTTCTTATTTATTTAAAAAAGACTTGAAGTAGAAAATTTTCAAGCATCCTTATATACTACCTTTTATTTCTAAATGGTGAAATTTCTCTCCTTTTTTTCCCCCAAGGAAACCTCAAAATTATGTGGAGGGAATGAAAAACCCAAAATCATCATATGGCATCACTTTTTTCTCATCAACAACATGAGAAATTTAGCCCCAAAAATCAATTAATTAATTAATTAATTTTTAAAAATCATTTTTACCCACCCAAAAGGAAATCTATTTGTTTGTTGCATTCCCAAGATAGAAAGATTTAAAAAAAAAAAATCTATGTCCAAAAAAACCATAGGATTTTTTACTAATTGTGTCCAGATTTTTATTTGTTTTCCAAAAACCTTGGGATCTGCATAAAGGAGAGAGAGCTATGTATGTTGTTGTAGCTTATTAGGTGAGTTAGGTGCACAAGAGCTCTTAAATTTTTTGCACTAGCCTCCTAGATCAAGTCAAAATTCACACACCCACCCCCTAAATCATCACTTGTAGCAAAATTCCTAAAAAGTTGTGTTTGGAGGGGTACCTTATGAAGACCCCCCTCCTCCCTCCTTTAAAAGAGTAGGCATGTTTATACCTAATCCCTTAAGAGTAGGAGGGAAAATATATGCCTACTTATAGGTGTAGGATCTCACCCCTTCTTAATTAGTAGGTATAAGATCGTCCTTTAAGATCCCTCCCTTTGTGTGCCTTGTGAGGGGGTGTGAGGGTGGAAGGAGAAGAAGGGGTTTTCTTCCGAGATTTTTCTTCTTACTTGTCGTCTTGGGGCTTCTTGTGACCTTTGCTCGCTCGCTCGCTCGACCACCTGAATTGTGCGGAGATTATCTTCTCTCTTCTCTTTTCTTTTCTCTTCTGCCGCTGCTGCTCTTGTTGTTATGTCGTTGCAAAATTCGTCATTGTCTTCCTTGGTTGCGGAAGGGAGTTTCATTAAACTGGATTTTTGCATATCATGAGATCATCACAACATTTAGTGATGCTGTTTTCTTTTGTTTCCTAGATTCTGTTTTCGAGGAGTAAGTTCCTTCCGGTAACCCACTCTTCTTCTTCTTCTTCTTCTTCTTCTTTATGATGTTCTGCTCTATGTATCCTTTCTCTGGATTGCTTTGGTTTGAAGAAGTTGTTGTTTTTGTTGTTTTTGCTTCTTCTTCTTCTTCTTTGGGTTTTTGGGTTGTGTAGGATTTATTCAACAAACCCGGAATTTTGTTGCAGGTGGGTATTGTAGAGAAGAATTAGGCATTGTGATCTTTGTTGAAGCGGGTGCAATTTGGAGCCATGGACGGCGGTGAACAGGGGACGAAGAGGAATGAGCCTTCTTCTCCTCGTGTGCAACACCTGTTTGTGATGCGACATGGGGAGAGACTGGATGATGCAGATCCCTCCTGGGTGCCCAGAACGGACCGACCCTGGGATCCGCCCCTAACAGAAAGAGGCAAACAGCAGGCGTGGGAAGTGGGCAAGAGCTTGCGCGCTGAAGGATGGGGAATCACACGCGTTGTGGTGTCGCCATTCTTGCGTTGCGTACAAACCGCTGCACAAGTCGTCACAGCCCTATGTTTGGTTGATGATGATGATTCCAGCCAACATGCTGCTGCTTCTGAAAGCAGCCAGGACGCTGTCATCGATCCCTCCAAGGTTAAGGTCAGCGCATCATCATGATGATGTTCTCTCTCTCTCTCTCTCTCTCTCTCTCTCTGTGTTTTTTTCTCCACAATTATCAAAACTACTTCTCCAAATACTCTTGAGATTTGATGGGTGGGTTGGGATGGATTGCACCATCACAGGTATCCATAGATTATGGCTTGTCAGAGCTTATGAATGGGAAGGCGATCAGGAATCCTCCGAGGGGACTGGTGGATTCATCAACAGAATTGCATTGGACTGTGCCATTGGAGGAGCTGCATGCCCTACTCCCAACTGGCTCTCTTGACAATTCGGTGCAGCCAACATTGTCTGCTGTGCGCATTTTTACACCCTTCCTTCCTTGTGTCACTTACCCACCCTTCTGAATTGTTGCAATAACATTCCTTCCTTCTCACATTCGGGTCTGTTGTGCATCTGCAGGTGTCATTGTCATAGCTTGTACCTACCTATAGGTACAAGCTATGACAATGACATCTGGAACAAGGAGAAGAGTGCTGCAAGGATGATGGAAATGGTGTGGGTTACCTTGTGTAATCAATCAACTTTTTCTTTTCTTGCAGGTGCCTGCATGGGGGGAGACAACAAGTGCTGGCCACCAGCGATACAGTGATACCTTTCAATCAATTGCTGACAAGTTCTCAGAAGAAAATGTCTTGTGTATCTCACATGGTAAGATTGTCTGCTGCAGGTGTCATTCATTCTTCCTGATGAAACCAATTTGTGCTCTTCTGCTGCTTCATCATCTTTATGCATCAAGGTGGTGTCTCCTGGAAACGTGGAAAGATTGTGTTCTGAGCAGGAGACCCAAAATGTTGACTAGTGATTTGCATCTCTAACCTTCCCTTTCATCAAGCTTTGGACAGAATTGGTGTCCATCTGAGATGTAGTAGCTATGTTGGGGGGTGCAGGTGAAGGGGTGGGTGTTTCAGTGATGAAACTATTGCCAGGAGTAGTTGTATACGGGGTGAGATATTGTGCGTACACACAGGCCCGGCGAACAATTCACAGCCACTCACGAATTGATGGGTTAAGAGCAGGAGACTGGGAGCTTCTTACTGAACCAGGCCCAGCATCAGGGTTGCTCTATGACACTTTCACTGATTAGTGTTCATTTGGCATCCACAGTCTGACAGACAATCTTAGCTTCACCCATAAGTCTTTCCAACTATCGTGGGTCTCTCAGTGCATGACCAGGATAGTGGATGCAGGGCAGATTTGTCAGATGATAGCCAGGATTGGTAAGGAGCTTTATGTATTTATTTTTGCATTTGGTGTCTGCTTCACACCAAACCACTTCATCTCTGTTTATGTTAAGAGCAGATATGTATTTAACCACCCAATTAACTGTAATCATGAATTATTGTTTCTGCATTTCAAAAAAACCAATTGCTGGCTAGCCAATTGAAGCCGGAAGTTGGGTTATTTCACACAGTAATCAACAATGTGCAAAAATGGTTGTCTGCTGAAGTTTTCTCCACCATATGGTTGCAAATTCATAAAACCCCACATCCCCTATTTGGATACAGTGCCACACAGTTTCCACTTGTATGCAGAAGATCCTTGCATGATGATAACCATTCCGTGTGGCAAGGCACTGGGGCCAATTACCATTGCAATTGCAAAGGAGATAGTCGTCTTGAGTCTATCCACTGGCACCTGAATGATCTTAGCTGCCTGCCAAGTTCCATTTCTACACTCCTCCGCTAGACAACTCCAATTTATCTATGATGGTCTTACGTTCAATTGACATGATTGTAGCTGCTAGGGTGTGTTACAAGCTTTTACACTGAACTTACAAAGTCATCAATCACTTGTCCAGCCATTGTTTTGTTGGATGCTGGTACATGGAATCCCAAGAGAGGGAAAGTGCTTGCCTAAAGCCCTGCTTCAGAATCAAGGGGGATTGATTTCACCTTCCAATCTTGTGATATCACCCGCTGCTGACCAGTTTTCAGTGCAAAGGTAGGAGGACTGTGTGCACCTGACTAATTTGGGAGGAAGTTCAGATGTTTTCTCTACTGTACATTGACAACACACCTCCAAGAAATGTTTTGACCTAATTCATTGATTGAAGCTATTGTCAGTACCTCAGCTACACTCTGATGATTGCACTACATACAACTCCCCAAAAAGAAGCTTGCCATTGTACAGCACCTTAGAGATCCTCCTTCAGACCCAGATCAGCTTGCAAGCTCTCGTCATCTTCAAAAAGCTCCATGAAGCGTGCTTGATGGGCTTCATGTTGTTTGCGCCGCCAGTACATGTATGCAAGAAGTGCAAGGCCAGTCACAACCAGGGTTGCAGCTGCCAATACCAGTAAAATCAACAAAAGGAATGACTTGCGTTTTGCATGAGGTGGATCATACAGGTCTTCATCTTCACTTTCATACATCCCTGCAATACACACACATCAATCATGTGTCTCTTCTCCTGCACATCTGTCTGTATTCATCATAACAGGAGACACAAGCATATAATCCTGTAACTAATTCCAGCCTCAGTGTGCAATAACCAAACCGGCAATCAGAGTTCTGAAAGAAAAGAAGAGCAAGCAAAGAAGAGCAATGAAAGAAAGAGTGACAGAAAAACTAAACCAGTACATACACCCAAAAAAAATGTCTGCCTTACACTGTTGTGGATTACTGCAACCAGGACACACAAATGTGGCATTGAACTCATCTTTGTTGAAATGGATATATCGGCCATCAGGTTCAAGAGTGAATTCAGTGGGGCAGAGCTCCCACTCATCAAATCTGTCATTGTACTTCAGCTTATCCTCTTCATAAAACCCACATCGCTTGCACTTTGCACCTTCCAGAAATGTCAGTGGCTGCCATCCAAAAACCAGGCAACAATGTCACTGCATTGTCCACATAAAAGTCTCCTTCATTGCCAGAAGAAGATTGAATGCCCCACAGCAAGCAAGTGAAGGAAGCGAGGAAGTGAGCAAGTGAGGAAGTAAGCAAGCCAGCCAGCAAACAAGGAAAGAAGTGAGCCAGGCCTCAAAAGTAGTAGCTATTGTGTTGAGGATCAAAGGTAAAAATCAATCTGCTGCCGCCACACCTGCCAAGACTCCTGGCCGATAAAATCATACACAAAATCCTTCTGAATCACATCTGGAAGATACACTTTCTGCTCCCCCAGGCATTGGAAATACACAGTGGGTTGCCCAAACCACTCATGTGTGCGGTAAAGTACAAGTGATGCCAGTCTCACATCTCCATCTGCTACAACTCCTGGAAACAAAAGCATCCCAACATTGCTGATATACTACTGTTGCAATTCCCCCCTACCCCATCATCTGCAAATTCCTTTTTGCTAGAGCACGATTCTACAAGATGCTTCGGGGGGGAAAAAAAAAAGCCAAAAGCTCAAACTATCGAAACCTCTCTCTCCTCAAATGCAAAGATGAAAGGAGCAGCAGCAAAAAACCCTAAAAAGTCATTGTAAGAGAACTTGAGAGAGAAGACGAGAGAGAGAGAGAGAGAGAAAGATGGTATACCTGCAGCTGAAAGGAGCAACAAGAGAGCAACACAAATCCATCTGAGCTTTCCTGTTCCCATCCATGATGATGATTCAAAACCCCAAGTCGCCTCTGCAAAGCTTTCCCCCATCTTTCTCATGGCTTCTCTACAGCACCAACGATCATTGCTAGCTTGCTGCCTCTCAGCCGTCACCAAATCTCCAAATCAGAACATACAAAGACCATATAACAGCAGCAGCATCACAACAACAACACCAACAACTTAGGTCGACGACCGTCGAGAGAGAGGGAGAGCAGCTAGCTACTATATTATTCTTCTCTGATAGTGTTGCTGTGTTGTGCTGAAAGTTGCGCCATCTTTCGTCTCATGGCATTTATTGCGGCGTGGGTCCCATCATCATCACTGCCACGAGGAAGTAAGGAAGGAAGGAAGGATACCATGTGCCTGTGCAGCTCAAACCGAAACTGCTCTTTTCTTCATCAAAGCATCTGCTGCAAAAGCTGAGATTCTTGTAGGTTTGAAGTCTGAATTCCTGCCTGTATTTCATCATGGCAGAAGAAGAAGAAGAAGAAGAGGGAAGAAGAGTGATGAGAGTGTGGCAAAGAGGGGGTTTTTGCGAGAGGGGTTTTTTGTTGTTCATTGGGGTTTGTTGTTTTTCTTTCACCAGACGAGGAGACTTTGAAGAAGATGAACAGAAATCAAGTGAAGACAGGAGGACAAACAATGCTTGCAGAAAGAATGGCTTCCACAAAGAAGATTGCTGCAACAAATTATTCTTGCTGGTATGGAGAGAGAGAGAGAGATTTAAGAATTCACACCATGAGAATCAATCACCCAACTCTACTCTATTCTTGCATTTTTTTTTCAGTTTTCCATGGCTTCCGAGATCTGATCCATTCTTGTTGCCTCACTGACATAGGTACATACTCTCTGTGTCTGATTATTTTCTTGCTGAAGAACACCTCAAAGATCTGCTGAAAGTTGTTGCCTGCACCAGAAGAATAAGAAGAAGAAGATGATGATGATGATAATGAGCCACTGCAAACCACAAATGTACACACATGTGAAATAATTTTTGGGGGGCAGCAGCGTGCAATTGTAATCATGGATGGCAATGATGATGTTGCAAGCTCATCTTGTAATGAGCATGATGGTGCATAGCATAAGCACCCACTGCCACCAGCAAACTGAGTACAAACATTTACTTGCAAAATCTGATTGCAAAGCACTTCACTCATGTTGCATTTCAAGGACTTGCTCTTGCATTTCAATTTCTGATGACACCACCAGCTCAATTGCTCAAAATGCTTCAAACCAAATGGGAGAATTCAGCATGATGTACACAAGCTGCTATTAAGATTGAAATGCCTCTCTCTCAACAACAGAGACAAAAGATCAACCCCGGCCCACCCCTCCCCACACTATAACAACAGCAACTGCAGGTAGAGAGAGATATGTATACTACATTTCAGAAGAAGTTTTCTCAATAGAACAACCTGAAACCTAGATTCTATTGCCCTTCAAGCTGAATTTATGATCTTACAGATTTTTTACATTCTTTTTATGCTGAAGTTGCAAAAAATCTCAATTGTTTTTACTCCCTAACTTTCTGCTCGGCGCTTTGTGGACTCAGCATTCGCCTGCAACAATTGACATATGCAATCAAGTCAGCAGCGCTTGCACAAACTGCAGTCTTCAGGTACATGGATTTTTGTATGTATGTAAATGTTAATCCCCTTCCAAATTCCAAAATGAAAAAACAGAAATTCAGGAAGCTTGTTTTCTATTTTTCTGGGTTGGTAAATTCACCGTTGCTATAATTTTGTCAAAAGCATCAAGACCATTGTTGTCAATAAAGTCTGCAACTGATGCACGTGCTTGGGGACTCAATGATGACAAAAACTTGCGTTCGCTGTCTGTGAGCTGCTGCTTCTTGTCAACAACATTGGCTGCTGACTTGTAAAAGTAGGGTCTAACATAGTGCTCATAGATGATTGTTGCTCCCCGAAACTGAGGCAATACCAACCATGCTGCAGTTGCCAACTTGATTGTCGACCACAATGGAATCCTGGTGCAGGTACACATACACACACAGAGTTGCACAAGATTACGGTGTCCCGCATATGGAGAAGCAGGGTGAGAGTGGAAGAGTATTCAGAAAGCTCTCTTCCAAGAATTCCTTTCAAACATTCTTGTTGCACATTTGTCATATTAACATATAACCAATCCTTTTTTCCTCCTGGTTTTTTTCATAGATCCAAGAATCATGGGCAGAAAATTTTCTCAAAAGGCACCAGATTGTTGAAGCTTGCAAAGGAGGAACTGGTCAAAGTAAATGTCACAATTGAGGAAATTCAGCACTTTGGTGAATTCAAGGTTTTCACCAACCATGGAACCGCTGGCCACCCAGTTTTGTGAAATTGAAGGCACAAAGGGAACTCAAGGGGAAAAACAAATAGCATTCAGATCAACAGCACTCCCAACTTTTCAAACTGATCATATTATTATTATCCCAAACAAATCTAATCAGCAAGTGTAGAATTTTGTACAAAATCTGTCACAGATTCATAATTGGCTTTCAAAGGAAAAAATGTAAGGTGATTGAGAAAATTATGTGTAGTCGTGGTACCATGCAAAGACAGGCGCAGCACCCAACTCCAACAGGGTGATGAAAGAGTAGAGGACCCAATAGGTGAGCCATTGCTGATCATCTTCCTTGAAAGGGCTCTCAATTGCTTTGATCGATGCATACCTGCACATAATAATCATCAGGCCATGACCCCACAAATATGAGGACTTGTCCAATTTTTGGGTTCTGCTCACATATGATGATTATCAGCACCTTGAAGAAGCAAAAATAGCGGGATAAGAGCAATTAGTGATCAAAGAAGAACCAAAGTTGAAACAAAAAAACAAAACAAAAACAAAAACAAAACAAAACAGAACACTTGGTGAATCTAATTCCCTAATCAAGAGGAGATTATGAAGAGCCAAAATTGCATAGCATGCATATGATCTCAACAAAAGATGCAACTGTGCAATTTCTTTCACTGAATCTAATGATTAGAAAACTCGAACCAGAGTGAGATAACTTACAAAGGGTACAGCAGCATCACAACTGGCCTGCAGACAAACAACAAAGAGCCCAACAATCAATCCCATAATCAGAATTCACCTATCAGATCACACCAAAAAAGAACAAAGTCTTTTGGGAGCTCCAATAATATTATCTTCAAGCTTCCACAAGTGCTACTAACTTATGAGAGAGAGAGAGAGAGAGAGAGAGAAACAAGAGATGTAGCACAACAAGATTAAACCTTGCAGAATGCTTTGATAGAATACAATATAATCAGCTAAGAAATTCAATCAATCCCCTCCCCCTGCCAACAAAACTAAAATTCAGAAATTCATCAAACTCAAAAGAAGAACACCTTAGCAATTCACATGTTGGTTTTAGCTCTAGAAAAAAATACATATATATATTACCCTGCCAGTCCATTGATCCGGATTGCCAAACTCCAAAACCAACCCATTTTTTGCTTCTTTGCAGCAGCAGCAGCAGCAGCAGGAGCTGGACCTCCTGTTTGTTTGTTTTTCTTCTCAGCTTACTGCCCTTGTTCTCCTCCTCCTCCTCCTCCTCTTCTTCTTCTTCTTCTCCTTCTTCTTCCGCAAGACCAAAAACTTCTTTCCTCCTGATCTTTCAAACCAGCTACACCCAAGTTCTCCTCTTTTTTTTTCCCTCCACGCCAGAGTAGGTACTACAACAGCAGTGGACTTTCTTCTTCCTCCTCCTCCACAAGTATCAAAACACGAAATTCTGAGCTACACCAAAAGTGGAAGATTCTTGAGGTAGACCTTCTTCACCAAATTCACAAATTAGAAACATATTTCCACCCCAAAAAAGAAAAAAGAAAAAGTGACCACAACCCAACACACAAAACAAGACAAGTGTTCCACAGAATCTCTGTTGCCGAGATAGAGCAAGCGGAAATCGTGCATGGACGGCACGAGACGATCCTCCCCACCTGGCAAAGAAAAAACCTGATATCGCGGATTCCAATCTCTACCATTTGAGGAAAGTAATTCCTTCGTGAGTGGATCGAGGATTTTGTTTCTTGGGTGCTAATCAATTGCATTACCAGTAATGATCGCTCACAGAATCGCTCGCCATGAATGCTGCAAAAAAAGTTTGACTTGTAGTTGAAACTCAATGGCAGCTTGGATTTCAACTGCAAAGATGAAGCGATGATGATGCATGCAGGCTGTTGAAGAATGTGAGAACAAATCCAAATTCTAATCTCAATTCTCATTTGTTGAAGAATCTGAGCAGAAGAAATCCAAAATTCTACTCTCACTCATTCAACCTTTGTTGAAGAATCTGAGCACAAATCCAAATTCTAATCTCACTCATGCACAAACCCAAATTCCAACCTTTGACACCCATCATGATCTATTCAAGAATCCAAGAATCTGAGCAGAAATCCAAATTCTAATTTCACACTTACTTACTCATCATTTGTTCAAGAATCTGAGCAGGAGAAATCCAAATTTCTAGTCTCACTTATTCAACTCAACACTGAATGAAATCTGCTAATTGTTCCCAATTTCTATGTCAAATCTGCTTAAACCCTTGAGGGAAAATTGTAGAGAGATTTTGGGTATTAGACTTTGATAGATCTCAAAAGACAATTACTTTCATAAATGTGGTTTTTTTTCCATTTCAAACTCAACTTTGACAACTCTCAAAAGACATTTTTCTGAAAGTTTCCATTTCAATGTCAACTTTGACAACTCTCAAAACAAAATTTCTTCAAATGTTTCCATTTGCATTTGAATGTCAACTTTGCTTAAACCCCACCGGCATTTGCTTAAACCCTTCAACAAGAACAACAACTTTTTGTTTTTTTTCTTTTTAAATTGGTTCTCAATCAGTTGGTTCTCTAAATTTTAATCATAGATGGGTCTCCAGTATCTACAAACAATTGTCAAAAATCAGATTTTTTTAAATAAGAAAACTTAATGATTTTTATTTTTATTTTTTCCATTTTCATTCAAAAAACTACAATGAACTTAAGAAAATAGAAATAAGTTAAGTAATTACTGATTCCTTTGCTCAAAATGTCACCCCAAAAACATTAATTGTAATTTTCATAATATCATCCCTTTTGATTCTCGTGATATTTTTTAATCTACTTCTATCTAAATTAACTCCACTAAATTAAAAGGAGACCCACAATCAACCCAAGAATCATTAGGCTAAGTTTTACTCCTAAATATTTTTTTTTTTAAATTTACAATTATAAAAAACATCTCCTTAAATTAATAAGTATTCTAACAAGAGAAAAAAATATCTTTGTTTCATTTTGTGAACCAACAATACTTAGTTTTTTATTTGCAAGAAAATTTTACAATTTGAAATAGCGACAATTTTTTAAATTAAAATATTTACTTATATAAACCATTAAAGGGTACATATGAAAAGTTGCAAACACCTCTTGAGTTCAAAAGAAAATAATTCCTATAAAATAACTAACTACATTCATCCAAATTCCATATTTCATCACTCTCATTGAATCCATAGATGTTTTACAAGAGTTTTTTAGGGTTTCATAGTTGAATCATTCTTTCATGCAAAACTTATTTCTTTTCCTTCTTATTTGTTTGATGAACTTGTTTTTCCTTAAAAAAATGTTTTGATGTTAACAAGGTGATAAGTTGCATCCACGCTCCCACTAAGGCAAATTACTTGCTTTTGTTCTGAGTCCAAAATTATATACAAATCATATATGTTTTGCTTTTGGAATTATTTTAGTATGAATGTTTGATATCATAATTTCAATAGAACAATAATGTGCTTTGGCATAATTAATTCAACATGTTCTTTTATAAAATGGTGTTGAATCTCAATATGTTTTATTTTTGCATAACATTAGGGTTAGCGATCAAAGCAATTGCACTTTGATTGTCGCAATCAATAATTGATGGTTTTCTTTTGGAAGTCACCCACATTGTTGAAGAAACTATGCAGCCATATAGTTTTTTTGACAATTTGATTGCAACCCATGATCTTTACCACTTAGGTACTAAAAGCAATGATTTTTCGCTTTTTATTGTTTCAAGATATTGTTGTTGCATACATTAGAAAAGTGTAGTTAGAAGTTAATCTCCTACTATCTCAATCACCTACCCAATCAAAATCTATGTAGCCTTCAAGTGCTAAGGATTGTTTGTCAATGTAGGTTAAGCAATAATATTGAGTTCGTTGTAAATACTCAAGTATTCTCTTCACTACACACCAATGTGTTGGTCCCAAGTTGGAGGAAAATTACAAAACAACTCCCACTACAAAAACGAGGTCAAGTCGCATACAAATCATGATGCAACCCACTACATTTTGATAAGGTACATTTTCTATCTCCACATGGTCTTCATTAGTTTGAAGACTCATGTCAAGAGAAAATTTCAAGCCACTTGCAAAAAGAGTATCAATTAGCTTACAATCAATTAGATGTTAATTGTTTTTAGAATAGTCTTGATGTATTGCTTTTGATTTAACTTAATCTTTTTTTTAACCAATTCCTTTCAACTTGTAAACCAATTACAAATTGAAGTGGGCCTTGATCCATCATCTCATATTCATCACTCAATAACCTTTTGCATTTTTTATTCCTTCTTTCTTCTTGTCACTTATGACCAAACAATGATTAACGTAAAGTGTTATGATTATGATTTTATGTTTGTTTGTATTCACTTTGGTTACTTGAAAGCCAAGACTTACTAAATAAGAATTAGTAGGCCTCTACCAACCTTTGGAAAATTGTTTTAGGCCATATAAAGTTTTGTGTAGCTTACATCTTAATGTTTTGTAGCCTTCTTTTATGAATCTAGCAAGCTGTTCATATAAATTTCTTTAGCTAAGACACCATTCAAATATATATTTTTCACATCCATTAAATTTATTGCAAAATAATTTGTGCCGCAATTGTGAGCAAAGTTTAAGTAGAAGTGATTTTTATCACGAATTAACTTTTTATGTTGATAACCAAGACCAACTATTTGGGAATACTGCCAATCTTGTTTTATAACAATCAATGAATCCATTTACTTTAAGCCTCAATTTGAAAACCCATTTACAACCAATAGGCCTTTTATCCTCCAACACTTTGAAATTAATCACCTTGTGTTATTTTTTATCAAAGAATTACTCTTGTTGGATACATTCCAACCACTAAATGCAATCATTTCTTTATTTAGCCTCTTCAGGACCTATACAATATTTAGTAGTTATTGTTATTGCAATCAAGGCTTTAACAAATGCTAAATATTCGTTTACAACTTGTTCGACATTACTTTTCAGTTTTGAAGTAGGTTAAATTTAAAATACATTTTGACTTCCTTGTTTCAAAAGTTGATTCACCAAAAGATGTAACATTTTCTTCATCTCCATTTGTTGATTATCAATGTCGTCATAAAATCCATACATTATATTATCACCATCTAAATGTAATTCATTGTCAATGGTGTAGTTAATATTTTCATCTAAACTTTTTATAATGCTTTCATTATTTTCGCTTTCAACTTCATGTGATGGAGTCATTGGTGGTAGGCACAACGCTTAGCAATGGGATGAGTGGTAATGTGCATCCTCAACATCCTTACACAATACATATCTAACACATATCTAATGTTAATTTTGTAGATTGGGAAGAAATCAAATATGTATTTCATGAAAGTATGGAAATGGTGCTATTTTATTATTATACATGGGATTTGTTGGACAATCAACTTTGTTAAATTTCATGTCAATTTCCATAGGTGTAGAAAATGGTTTAGAATTGACCTTTTTTTTACCATTGTCATATTGTAATGTAAAGATATATGGCTCAATAAATAAATTCCAATTGTTATTGTGGTTGCATCCAATTTGATTTACAAGACAATAATGAATGGAGCTTTCATCATGACCATCTCAAATTTGTGAAGCAAGATAATCTTTAATTCAAATATGTTGGCAAGATTTTTACTAACATACACAATCATCCACATAAATTGGATATCACCATTGTGTTTGTGTTGAGCATAAATACTAAAATTAGTTTTAGTTTGTGTAGAACCTTGAAAAAATAAGTAAGCATGAAAAGATGTGTGAGAAGATAAATGTAAACCATATATCGATCTATGTAATTTACACACCAAATGTGAATTAGTAGTTCATCTTTTAGGCTTTCAATAACATCCATATAAATGTCCTCCTCAATATAGATAATTTTTTTAAAAATGGATCTTAATGTTGAGTTAGGTTGTGTTGCACTACCAACTCCAATATAACGATTCAAACATAATCCAACTTTATAATTAGGGAAAATGTTTCTATAAAATTGAAACTTAACACTTGAGAGAAGCCATGTGCAACCAAATGTGCTTTGTATTTATTGATTGTACTTTGGTCTTAGTTATAAAGACTTAAACACCTTGCAATGTGCAAGGTTGAATGGATTGAATAAAAAGTCCCATGCAACTCCATTTGGGTAGCATTTCCTTTGTAAAGTTATTGAACATTGATATGACTAGTTGTTTTGGCATCAACCATCCATTGATTTCAAACAATTTTTTTCCGCCTATGATCAAACCCCCTTAGAAATCACTATTTTGTACACATGTGCACAAATCTAAAATAAAACTTATATATTTTTCAAAATGATATGGACTTTGTAAAAATCATTTTTTTTTAATGACAAAAAATGTTCATAAACAATAACATACAATTAACACATGGTGTGAAATCTTTGAAGTTTCTTTTCATTGATATATTATCTGATTAAATTTGAATCTGTAACAACCATAGTAATGATTGAATCATTTTGAAACCAATTGTATTTTTGTTAATTACATAGTCCTAATGTTCACTTTAAATGTCCATAGCTTTTTAAAATTTATGTATTATGCATTAAAAAAACTACATCATATAGATATTCAAATTAATAATCTCAAATTAAGTCCCTAAATTAATATCTCCAATATTTTAAATGCATTAACCCCAGTTGAACTGTTCCTCCTAATTTGTTGTTTTAACGGATGATGATATGTTTTTTGGAATGGATGTTTCAAATGATGATGCAATGCACAATTCGTTGAAAAATGAGTTAAGGTTGTTTCAATGTTTATAGTGAAATCCTAAGGACTATGAAAATTCATTGGTGTGGTGGGCTGCACATGATAGCCAATTCTCGCATGTTGCGTTCTTGGTTCGTCAAATCCTCGGGATTGTGGGGTCCCAAATTGAGACCGAATGGATCTTTAGCCTTGCATGAATCATGGCTAACTTGCAATGGTCTAGGCTTGGAATAGAAATCCTGGACCAACTAATTATGATAACCAAAAATTGGCCTAATGATGCATGTGTGGGTTGTGAAGGGAAGCGAAAAGTTTCATCTTTGAGCGATTTCATTGAAGTTGAGGATGTGTTGCTAGAAGAACAATAAAAAACTCATCTTTGATTGTGGGTTTTTTTTAAGAAGAAAATTATTAATTTGTTGTTTATATTTGAGCTCCAATTGCATAAATGAGTAAATGTTATTGGTTTCAAATCTTTTTTTTCACCTTGTTTGCTTCATCTACTTAGTATTTTGGTAGTTTTTGTCCTTGGATTGGTGCAAAAAAAATTGCAAGTGACATTTGAGAAATGTGGTAGCTATAATGAGATATAGTTGGAGTTTAAGGTTCAATAACTTTGCAAACGATTGTATTGAAACATAACCCAAGTATGATTGTTTACATACCCTAAACAAGCTCACATTTTTGGATGTGCAATTGATGAACATGCTTCATTTTATTAGTGAATTATTTACCTTAGAACTGGGCTTGGGTTAAACCTAGAACCAAAGGGCCTTATAAAAGTTATACCCATTGGACCTAGAGCCAGTAGTCTAAAACTTTGGACCTGGACCTGAAACCAGCAAGTTTTAGATTTTGAAAATATGCCCTAGACCCAAAATCGCAAGGTCTTGGAAAAAAAATTAAACCCAGACCTTTTGGATCCACTAAAAACCAAAAACCAGCCAACACTGGTTGAAATTCTATTGTCTAACTATGGCAATTTCAAAAGAAAAAGAAACCCTTCAAAACTTGGTGACCTTCATACATTTTTGTCCATAAAAATCCTTTGTATGAATTGCATTAGATTTTTTTTTGGGTCAATAATTGGTAAAAATTTGGCCCCCAAAAAAAATCTAGTGAACATGTTTTTCTACATATAATAATACCTTTTCAATTTGGCACTTGAGTGTTGGATAATTATTTTATTTTTCAAAATCCACTTTGGTAATAAAAAAAATAATTTATGAAATTTCAACAATAAATATAGGAAGCTTTTTTGGCAAGTTTTCTAAACTTTGAATCTTTAACATAATGAGACCTTTTATACCAATTTTTATTGCTTCTTTTTGCAAAATTGGGAGGATATAATGTTCCACCAAATCATAAGGTAAAAGAAATGTTGTCAATTATTGAATACTTGCTCTCCAATGGTGGGTTAGCCTAAGGCAAGAAGCTCTTAGGTTTCCACCAAAATTTATATTTTTCCCTTCTTTCATAATTTTTAAAAATTTCAACATTTCAAACAAATGATTTCTAAAAAGTCCAATGACAAGAATTTCGAGGAATTGGTATATGGGTGATTTTTTATAATTTTTCATAGGCTCCTTATTTATTTTGCATAATTCTTTGTATGGTTGTCCCTAGACAATTCCAAACACATTTTCAAATACAATTACCTCGTTTCCAAGCCTAACTATTTCACTTTCTTTTTAAAAACTATCTTTTATCCTTATAACTATCTCACTTCTTATAACTATTTCATCCCTTTCCTTACTCACCAAGATGGATATGAAAAAACAATCATATCTATGATATTTATATTAACTGAAACTAAATTTGACATTGATATGATAAATTATTGATAATCATATGAGAACCTAATACAAAAAAAATCGTCACTAGTAATGCGTAGTGTGTAGCAACACGGAGCCAAAGTTCACCATTAACAAGAATAATTTTAGTGATGAGTAATTGAAACTAGTATATGGGGGATTTTTTGAAATCCTTTGTATGATCATCCATGGACCATTTAAAAAACAATTTCAAAAATAATTACGTCATTTTCAAGCCTAACTACTTCATTTCTTCTTTAATAATTACTTACTTATTTTATTAATTATGTGCGATAACCAGCAGCCTCAAGCCAGTAATTGGACATAACCGGTTCTTGAAAGACATTTCCATGCGATTTATACCCGGTGACTGCACCCAAGTTAGTGGCACTCAGCCAATCCCATGTGGCCCGAAAAGTGGAGACGAGTTACGGGTTCATAACCGGTTCCTCCATAAAAATCGGTGATGTGGCATCACCTCATTGGCTTAGAGGTCACAGGTTACAACCCATGTCCACTGTGTACTGGGTCAGCCAGATGGGCGCAGGAAGGTTACTGCGACATCGACAACAGCATTCATCCCAAACGTCGATGTAGTCATCAGTTACGGGCGGGTGAAATCCTGTCCGTCAAGTCACCGGTTATGTCCCATACACAGCTCGAGCAGGCTGGTTATGGGAAAAAGTCTTGCCACTCACTCGGCTCGACTTTTTCACATAACCGGCTTGCTCGAGCCGGTTACGTAGTCCTAACCCGTTTGCAGCCACCCACTGGGATGCTGCCACGTCGCCCAAGAACCCGTCACGGGTTCAAGTGAGCCCAGTAGGACAAGTTGCCATGATGTCAGGTGGTGATGGGTCATTCCAGGGCAAGTTCAAGAGCTATCCTGACCGTCGATTTCACATCTCTGCAGTTGCGGTTATTGTACGCTGCCATGGTAGTTGTGAGAGAATCTGGACGCTCTGATTGGCTGTCAGGTCACAAGTTACAACCCCATCACCACCCTGGGTTCTCGTTGGCCCCATGTTTCTGTAACCTTTCAGTGCTTGGATGAAGAATGTCATAATCACTCTCTGCTTGGATGGAAAGACAATGGTCATTCATCCTCATAATCGGCAGAATTTGTCAAAATATTTATTTATTAAAAAAGGAAAAAAAGAAGAAGAGAAGGTCCAGAGTCCCAGACTCCATCAGCCCCTGTTTTTAAAATATTTTTAAATATTTGACAACTAAAGAATAATATTTAGAAAAAAGATACACGAACATTGTAAAGAAAAATGTCACAATTGGACGAATTTGTCAAAATATTTCTTTTGAAAAAAAAAAGAAAAAGAAGAGGTCCAGAACTTCATCAGCCTTGTTTTTTTTTTTTAATATTTCAAGATTTTTTACAGCTAAAAAGATATTTAGAAAAAGATACACAAACATTGTAAAGAAAAATGTGATAGACTGCTTGAGGACCTTTGTTTTTCTTTTTCTTTTTTCTGGTGAAATTTCGCTATTTTTCTACAAAGAAATAGGGGAAATATTTGCAAAAATTTGTTTTTTTATTGTAAATTCGAGTAATTTTTGCTAATTTTCGCCCAAATTTCGATACGAAAAATATTTATTAAATAACTGGTTGGGACCAGTGAGTTAGATTCTCCAAAATGTCGACCTAATTTCTTCTTTTTTTTCTTTTTTTCTTTTGACATTCCTTTTTGAAAATTAATTTGTGAAAATTTAAAAAAACAATTTCGCAAAATGGCGAAAATTAGTCACCCAAAAAAAACCCCCTTTCATGAAGGGAAACCAGAAATAATAATAATAATAATAATAAAATAGATTTAATATCTGTTTATATATTACATAACTATTTGGTTAAATAGATAATATGAGAATCGATATTCTCCTCTCACCTCGACCCGACCCGACCCGACCCGACCCGGGCCCATCCTTCCTTCACATTCCTCCTCGTCTGAAGGTTGTCGCCATTGCGTCTGTCTCCAAGTGCACGGTTGCGGTGGAAGTTTCTTTCTCAGCGATTGCGCGCAGGCACAGGATGAAGAACTCCAAGCGCGTTGCAATCGTCACGGGCTCCAACACAGGCATTGGCAGGTAAATCTCAGATTCGTGTGTGTGTGTGTGTTTGGCTGGATTCTAGGATCTGCAATCGCTCTGTAGTCGCGCTTTTTGTGATCCGCGAGAGAGACACACACACAGTGAGAAGAAAAAGAGTCAAATGATGTAAGTAGAACGAGTCGCTTTGATTTAGATCTCGGTAGTGGAACCGGGGAAAAATGTTAATGGACGTATTGTTCTGGTGAGTATAAATGCTTGTATAGTTTGGTGTGTGTGTGTTGCTCGATGTTGAGACGATCCTGGTGGCACGCCAGTCCTGTTATCTATCTGAAGGGGCGTGGTTCGCTCTCGCTGTTTTGCGGAAGTAATAAAGTTCTGTGCCAGGTGCAAGGGAATTGTCGTCCGCGGTTTTTCATTTGATATTTTGTACGAGATTTCTTTCGTAGTCTTTATGTCCGACTTACTGTCTTCCCGGGGAATCATCATCGGGAATGCTATTCTTCTTTCACTTTCAACTGGATCGATTCTGTGGCTGTGCGCATTTTCGCAATTGATTTTGAGCTTTCTTTGATTCCTCCTGGAAGCTCAAACTTCAATTCCTTCCGGTAATCGCAAGCTATCTGTGTCAGTAATCTATCTGTAACCGTGTTGTTAGACTGCTGCTTCCATGGTTTTATTACTAGCAAACCGAGGTGGAGCTTCTCATCATGCCGAATAGTGAAACTCATAGTGAATTGCTCTCGCTGAAGAGCGTGGCTCCAACATTTCAGAATAACTTTGGTTTTGAGTAGTATATAGTTCAAATCGTGTGAGCATAGAGCTTGAAAGATCAATCAAGGACTTCTTGTTGAGAGCTTGAAGAGAGATTGCCTTATTCTTTCCAGATCTGTGACCTATTTTTCTCGAGCAACTTCTCCAGTGACTATGTTACATGTTCCCCTTTTCAACAGATCTTAGTACATTTGACCTGAATCAGTTCCATGATTAGGTGACATTCAGCGTCTGTATACTGTTACCAAGGAGGGAGTCTAGTGATATGTTTAGTATTCTCGTTAATGCAGTTTTTCTTGTGCACAAAGTGCTTAAGTCCTGAAGAAATTCGCAAAATCATAGATCTCACAATAAAACTGCACTCTGCACCATTTGTAATAATCGGGTATTGTCTTTGTGTGGGCCATGGGTACAGAGAGACTGCCCTGTCTTTGGCTCGAGATGGAATGAAGGTGTTTCTGGCATGCCGAAGTGTTGACAAAGCACATGAGGCTGCCACATACATTCGTGAGGTCCTTCCATGCTCTCTCTTAGTCACCAATATCCATGGCCAAGGAGGGACAAGTTGTTGGCTCCCATTAAGGAATCTTTGCATTGTGGTATTTTCTGTGTAGTATTTATTACATGTGTAGAGGAATCTCTTGCCATTTCCATATCTTAGCACTGTGTTTGCGGCAGGCATCCAAGTCACCATCATAGCTGGCAGTCCAATATATATTCTGTTTTAATCTGCAGGTATGTGGCTTGTGCAGAGCTCCAAAGGGGCAGATGTGGACATATTGTTGCTAGATTTACGGACACTGGAGTCTGTACGCAAGTGTGCTGCAGACTTCAAGTCACACAATCTACCACTCCATCTCTTGGTAAGTCCTAAACTCTGATTCAGGACTATCACTTTCTATAACTGTTTCTGAATCTCCATAACTGATGAAGATTCATGTTATGGTTGGTACTGAAAGTGTTGTGGTCACACAAATGCACAGGTTAACAATGCTGGGGTTGCTCTTGGCACTCCTTGGTACACATCTGAAGGAGTTGGAGGGTCTGCTCAGGTACAGATGGCAGTGTCCCCTATCTCCTGGACTCTCCCTGCCTGCCATCCTGGGTGTTGCTGCTCTGACCTATATATGTCCCCTCTTCTCAGACAGCCCTTTATTAGCAGTGCCCTACTCCTTACCTTCAAGAATCCCAAGGGAATCAGTTCCCTGTGGTAAGTGGGAATCCCTTGCAACCTTTGAAATTCTTTTTCACGTATAGTCACTTTCAAGTATCCCAAGGGAATCAATTCTCTCTGGTAATCGGGGATAAAAGTGGTTCAGGTCAACTATTTGGGTCCCTATGTCCTCACTCGCCTGCTGGAGGACAAGCTGGTTGCTGGTGCTCCATCAAGGGTATGATCTATGAAAAGTGATATACTGCATCCTCACCAATTTTCTATTTATCATGGCATGCAAGTTCTTAGGAATGTATCTGTAATAATGCCATCACACTTTCATTGCTTCTAGTCCTCTCTTTTCCTACAGTTCATTTTTGTTAGTTTGATAGTTGTTGTCCCAATTGTTGTTTTGTTCTGTGCTGTTGACTTGCTTCTGAGCCGTGGTCTGGATGGCAATGAACTCTTTTTCTCCTCTCCATTAACTGTTATCCATTCAACTTGGAATCCTTCTTCTAACAGACTTGGGGGTCATCAGGTGGTGAATGTGTCATCAGCAATGCATCGAAGAGCTCGCATTGATAACCCGGTATGCATCACTTGAGTTGTAGCTTCAAGTTTCTGCAGTGGCTTTGCACTTTGGAGTGCTGCTGGTAGTAGATTTATCTGGAACCAGCTTCACTCTTTTGTGTTTATTTGTGCATACCTTTTGTTAGAGTGCACATGTTAATATCTACAACTCTAACTAGGATGCAGTTGAGTAGAAAATCATATCAGATTAAGATATGGGAAGAGTATGCTTGACTTGTGGGAAAACTTGCCAGGAAAAATTTCTACGAGAATTCAAAGAAGGGGACTATTCGCAAGCCAAACTTGCAAATGTTCTCTTCACTTTTGAACTACAACGGCGCTGGCAAGGTGTGTGAGATGTGGCTTATTACTGAGCATAGTTGCATGCCCTTAGGCTCGTGACTTTGTCCTACCTGAGCAGCATTTTGTATAACATATGATTCTTGTGACCTGGTCAATGAACGGTGGATTCTAAAGCAACCATTGTTACTGATGAGTGGTTCACATGTGTGGAACCTTCACAGGCAAAGGGGTTCAGGCCTGTGCAGTTGATCCAGGTTACTATTCTACTACCAAGTTTCTGTTCAGTCTAATGTTGTTGCAAGTAGGAAACAGAGTATCTCAGGTTTTACATATCAGTCATCCCAATATCCTTGCTCATTATACATGGTGCCATCTTTATTTTTTGTTAAATGTTGAACAGTGTCAGTCTAAAGAGAATATATCAGAGTACTTTCCTGTGCTCTACACCCTGTCTGCCTCATGAGTTCATGTCAGTCAGTGGAGCAGAGGAATTTCCACTGCAGATCACAAAGCTTATGGAATCAGGAAAACTGCAGATGGGGAGTAGCAAAATTAGGACTCAAAAGAAAAACTCCAAGAAAGCTCCAGTTGTATATATGCTGACAGACTCCTTTGACATTCAGACCTTGGTGATTGGAACAGGGGCAGTGGCCAGTGACATCTGGAGAAGAAGTTTATTCAACCAAAAACCATGGAAATGGCTTGTGAAGGTGAACCATCTTGCCTTGCATAGCTGCCCTTTGTATGGTGTGTCTAGCTATCACTTTCTGGGTAGAAGCCAATCCTGTGAGTCACAAGGTCTTTACTCATGATGATTATCTTTACACCTGTGTAAGAGACAACCATTTCTTTGACTTGTCATCACCCTCCCCTCATCTCTATGAATGAATGGTCTTTTCTGAAGAGCAAAATCCTGTGTTAAGACTTGACTAAGGAGAGAGTTTTAGAAATAGTCATTGGTGGCACAAATTTCAGCCAAGTACACTGTCCAGGTGACATTGGGATGAGCTTGTCTATTTGTGCAGCTTTTGTTTGCTCCAACATGGGATGGAGCAATACCAGTGGTTCATGCAGCTACAACACCACTTGATGACACACAGAAGGACACACAACTTCGGCTTTTTGCAAGAGGAGGATTTGCATGGCCTGTGGTGAAGTTCATACCTAGTTATTGCATTTTTCTACTTGCCTTGTTTCAGAATGCTTGTAAGCTTGTGAATTGTGGTGGACATGTGAGTCCAGGAAAGCACATATTCATGTTTACTAGTGTGAATGTACCTGGTCAGTGAACAATTCAGTTCGTCAAGGCTGTACCAAATCCAGTATCGTGCTGTGTTGTGCAAAGATTTATGATCTCAATTTATTGGCAATGTCTTTAAATGTTCAGGCAGTGCAGCCAAGACCATCCACATTCTTTGGGATGTGTGGAGCAGCATTGGACTGGCCAATACGGAACCTCTCCAGGGGATGGCTCTTGAGTGAAGTAAAAGAGGTGCCAGCAAACCCCATTGCATATGACACCAATCTAGCATCAAAGCTCTGGACCCTGTCTGCTGACATTGCTAATTTGCCTGTGGAGTAGCAAAAACAACCACATCAGCTCCATATCATTCTGGAGTGACAACCAAGCGTTTTTCATCTTCAACAGTCAGGTAATGGTTTGTTCATTTTCAGTAGCAAATTTGGAGCATATCAGAATTCCAATTTCTCTCATGAACCAAGGTCTTGATTAAGATGAATGTAGCCTGTAAGAGAAAGGTTATACAAATGAGAGCACATTTCAGCTTGATGTGAGGTGAAAGCACACAAACTCGAAAGTGCAGGTACCCATCTCACCCCTTGCACACCTTATCAAAGATCTTTGCAGAGAGTCTGTTGTCTGAACTCCAAAACTCGTAAAAATGCATACCTTCTTGCTCTGACCTTGAAATCCCGAAATTCAAATGCTATTGCATGACAAAAACATTCAACAGAAGGAAATGCTCATGGTGATAATGATCACAAATAGATTGCTGATATCTGTTCAAATTGCATTCTGGGGAATTTATGTAGATGTGCTAGATCAAGGCTTTTTTGTAGGACAAAGGCCCCGGGTGGGTGTTATTCAGCAGAAAGCATGTGACATAAAGCATGAGATGGGGTGGCTGGATCATTAAAGCTAGACATGTGTAAATCACAAGGCAAATATGCATGCTGAGATCATGAGGCAATCACTTATTTAGTTTTGGAGGCATTTTATGTCTTCTAACCCTCTTTAACACCAAAAAACAACAGCTATGACTTTATGGTGATATGATGAAAGTGGAGGTTTCTGTAAACACCGCCAAATTCAGCACCATGATTGAAACATGGCCAAGAGTTGGCATAGAAAATTTATTGACAGTTGAGAATGTTACCAGTCTCTGACAAATCTCATTGTGACAGAGAGATCTTCAGTGCATGAAGAGGAATCACAAGTGACATTTCTGACCTACATCAAGCCATCACATTCTGGCAGTATTTGCAGTGAACAAGAATAGTTGCAGAAGAAGCTTTGAAGCATCTTGAGATGGTTGACACATTAGGTCTTGCACTGATTTTACATACATTGACAACTAACTGTTGGATGCTTCTTTTATCTTCAAAACAGGGGTTTCTCATTGACCAAATCATCTTCCCTTTTATTGCAGTTTTTTCAATATTTCAACTCTTTCTACGAAGATCAAATTTTGCAAGTTTGAAGGCTAAAATGGCAATTTCTAGTGATACAAGTTTTTTGACAACATGTTTTGAGTTCAATGATTTTGGATTTCTATTGGTTCAAAGGTGAGCTTAAAAACTTCAAATAAAGCTCTAAGCATTTAATCAGTATGCCAATGCGTATTACTTGTGCAGTCTATTTGGTTGACTTCTACCACTTCAAATACAAGTTCAATATTTTGGATTTATTATTATGACTATTTATGTGTGCTTCATGTGGATTCCAATAATTTAATGTTTGCCAAATCTCCACAATTCCTCATGACCTTTCAAAATACATTTAGGGATGGTTGTAGGACTATTAAGTAAGATGGTGTCTAGACTTATGAAGGTTTTCTGTGAATTGATTCTCTTCTCACACAAAGATAGGCAAAACATTTCAAAATCTCTGAAGAGCACACACATACCACATAAAGATCAAACTTCATTGCCTTGAGATAGCTTTGCCCACATTTAAGGATTTGGATTTCATCATATCCACATAAAGACTTCATCTAATGGAGATTGTTTGTTAAGTTTGCAAGTATCTTCCTCTGGCACATTTGTTTGGTTTTATAGTTCATGCCTCTTTCATGGGTTTGGGGTTTGATGAAGTACATGATGGATGTTTGAATTTAGTTTGGGCTCATATTATATTTATTTAAAAAATTGGTTTGTTTTGCGCAATGGAAGTGTTCATAAAGTGTTTGTGTCACCTCGTCTTACTCTTCATAAAGTTTTTACTACCTTGATTTGTCATAAAAAATTGAAGAGCATGTTTCAAGTTTCTAGATTTTTGTTATTGTAGAATCATAACTGACCATCAATACATTTTGACAAGCCTCGGAATGCATTATTTATTGCATAACAATTTTCATGAAATCAATGTTAAAGAGAGACAGATGATTATGTACTTGTACAACCCATTTAAATACTTGAAAATGGTGGATGATTAGTTTAAACATAAGAAACATTTGTCAATCATGAACAAGATACTAGTACCTTACAACATATTGAACTATGCTACATATAAAATATTAATTCCCTTTAATGAATGCAAGTGTATGATATTTGACACCTTCTCCCAAGGAGCTAAAATATTCATATGAATTCAACCTAATTGAAGACACATAGTTCATGCTTAATGTTTTCCTAACCCAAAATAATTGAATTAACTCTTAATTGAATTATGTTAATTGCACAAAAGATGAAAGAACATGTTCAATCTAATTTGAACCCAAATAAATTGGAAACTCATTACAAACAACATGGACTTCCATGTGACTTGTAGCCATGAAGGAGGTATTACTATCCTTCAATAATGTTGATCTTGATAGGGAAAACAACAAAAATTCTCAAGACATGTAAGTCCCATTATTGAAATGGGGATGCTTCCATGTCCTTCACCTTTGAAGTCTCATAACTTTGAAGAAATGTAACTGATTGCTATATGTGACATTATAAGCCCCTTGTTTAATAATTTGATATTGTTCTTCAATTGAAAATGATTTTCTCTCGAATTCAAACTTTGAATGGGTGAGATTTTTTTTGGTATTTTGTGTCTTAAACTTTTCAAACCATCATAATTATTAAAAAAACAATGTGTTTTGTTGACATCGAACATTCTTATAGTTTCCATTGAAATATTTTTAATGATTTCAAGATCACTTTATTCACATAAAGTTTGATCATTCAAATTTTATGTCAAACATCTTGGGCTTTTGAGAACTTCTAATTCCCAAAGTAAAAATTAATGTCAAGAGTTATGAGCATGTTTCTCACATGCTTTCTCCTTTGGTTGGGTGAAAGTTCAACATTTGTTAACCATTGCCTTATCTCAAACTTATATTTGACTTGGTTCATTATCAATGTTTTGATTTGCCTTCAATTTTACAAAGATATTTTCTTGTCATTCTTGGAAGTTGCAAGCCAAGTTAGTCACCCATATATGACAACTAATAAAATGAATAAATTATGCATTAAATGAACAACTTTTGCTGTCATGGGACAACAAATGAATGTTGGCATTTGGACATTGTCATTATTTGAAAAAATCTTGAAAATCATGCAAGTGAAAAATGCATCAATGGATATGACATTTGTTTTTAGCTCGCCCATCAAACATAATATTTTTATTATGGTCCTCAAAGGATGATAGGCTTAATTTGACATCTTTGGGATATTTTGTCATTTTAGGTTTTGTTATGACAACTTTCCAAAGGATAGTATGCATGCCTTGAACATTGCACATAATATTGAAACAAAGGTCACATTTGTGGCAAGACGACTTCAAAAGGTAACGTCTTCAACAAGTATAGGACCCTAGTATAAATGCAAGGCATTGAAGTGTTGAGTGCTCAAGAATTGGGAATGCAACATCCAACAACTTAGTTTGAATTAATGAAAATTGACAAAAAATACAAAACACATGAAAGCTCCCCTCAAAAAACACTTCTTGGGAATGTACTTGGGAATATAGCTAGAGATTATTTAAAATAGAAGAGCATCAATTTCACATGTCAAAAATCTCAAGGTAGTTGAAAGTGGTGGTCTAGGAGGTAGCTCGAAAAGAAAAAGGTCACTTGCGTGCAATGTTTCACAATGTTGCAAAAATTCAGGAAGATATTGTTGCAAATTCAATGATTTTTTGAGGAAAACAATGTTGCAAAATTTGAATTAAAAAAGTCTTTAAACATCATCACATTTCTACAGATGGTTCAAGTAGATAGGAAAAAAAAGTATAAGCATATTTCAAAATTTGCCTTTCATGTTTTTTAAATAGCCAAATTTGGCTGAATTTGATGGTGGATCAATCACCACCTCAATGACATCACATTTTCAAACATTGGTTGCCCAATGATAGTAATGCTCTCCACCAATTCTGCATATTCGTATCCTGAAAACCATAGAACCTGACAGCAGTGGTCATAACCTTACATGAGTGTCACTCACTCTAGTTAAAACCTTCATCTCCATCAAGAATAGCCATGACTAATTGTCACAACTACCCATTGGCTTCATCAGCTCCCAACAGTGGCTGTAAATAAGTATGTATATAACAATCCACCTAAAACTTCAAACCAACCATTCCACAAAATTTACATCCTGAATTATTTGTCACATTTCCAAAAGCAAGGAGAAGACTGGCTTGTGATGATGTTGGCTAGCTCTCAAGAGACATAGCTAAAACATCAATAGTATCTTCAAGCTGCTGCTTCTAAGGGTAAGCTTCATGTCATCTTAGCTTGTCCCTGTACAAGCAAGCATCTAGGCCTAAGTCATAGATTGGCCAACACACATGGTAATGGTCAGGGCAGTGTGCAACATAAACATATGCATTAAAAACACACCATCAGCAACTACTTGGATGAAAAGCACCCACAAAAGCCACACTAGAAAACATAACAGTGAGCTTGGACAGAAATCTCCACAAGAACACTTTCAAGGTAACATTGCAAAGAAGTGTGCATATAACCTTCTGAAAGTTGCTAGGAAAATGCTAGACTTTCACCTTCGTCACAAATACCAATGATGAGCTCCCACAACTATCCACAGACTTCATCAGCTCCCATCAGCATAGATATAGCAAACTGCCAAAAATTTCAGGCAAGCCCTTATACAAAGTGTGTAAAAGAAGTATGTGATCATACACACAATCATCAATTCAAGTGCAGAGTTATTGCATCAAATGGCATACAACCTCAAATAGATCCTGGCGTGTGTCAACTTGAAAGACACTGTCAACCTGCATATGAACCCTGAACCTGAAAGTGGATGAAGGTGAGTGGCACCTACAGCTTAAGGCATACCTGGTGCTGGTGAAAGGTAGCAAGTGTACAACCCCAAACACCAGTATGTGATCTTGGAGTAAGCTGTCAATAGTAGTAGTAAATCTGCAACTCAACATGGCAGTTTGTGATCTTGGAACATGCTGGCAAAGGAAGTAGTAAGTCTGCAACTCTACACACCAGATATGTGACCTTGGAACATAGGACCTGATATTGAAATGAGTAATTTGAACTTTACAGCAGCTAGCATCTGAGGTGTATGTAGCATCTACAAGTGAGAAATAATGCAATCTGCAGAGTTACCAAATCTGAGTCCCATCTGACTCATAGCTCAAACTATGACCATTCAGTTTCTTCCAACTTCAGATAGCTCCCTGCAATTCTAGATGCATTAGGTTTGCCATTCCATTGATCAAACTCCCATCAATTGGAAGTGGTCATTGTAACTATGTGCAGTCCTGCATATCACTGATCCACTTTTCCTACCACCCACATTTCTTGCAAAAAGTAGCAGTCCATGCTAGGTATTGATTAGTACTGGTGGACTATTATATTATGGTCAATAAATTTGGAGCAGTGTCCTGATCCAACTTGAGACTAATGCTTAGATTCATGGTAGATTAATCAAAGAGCTCTACTTGGTTGACAGTCAAGTATATTGATGATGGGCACAAGATGCCAATCTGACACTCCAAATAGCATTTTCCTTCAGAGCAACTTTGACCACTGCTCACTTAGTCAGAAAGCTGAAATCATCTGCTTCTGAGTTGCAAAATGCAATCACCTGTTGAAACACAGGTAGTGTGGTTTGGCTTGATATGTCTTGAAACATCTTCTTTTCCTTTCAAACAATTATCTGCACACATCATCAAGAACCCTTAAGCTGTTCTGTTGATTCTGCAATCACAACCAGATATTTGAGCTCTTGTGAGAATTCCTAAACTCTCTTACCATACTCCTTGTCGGCAAGCAACAACATTTTGAGCATTATTAGAAGCAATTACATTTCTTTAGGTAGCTATGAGCAAGCATTAGAATTTCAGCCCAGCAGATACCGACTTTACTGTGTCTTGATTTACCTCAGCAGCAAAGGCGAAAGGATGTGATTTACACCACAAATTTCACAACCAAATATGGGAAAGCACTAAGCACTTAGACCTGGCACTAAGCACTTAGAGAACCATGTACAGTGGTATCCATTACAGACATCCATCCATGTCCAAAATGAAGAAAATCAAGCATAAACATCCAAATTCAGCCAGTTGCTGTACATACCTACCAAATGCTTCCATATATATGCTCCTTCACCAGGAGTATAGTCACTTCAGGATTGGCTGGGTTCATGCACACGGCGCCGTGGACCCTCCAGACCCCACGTCCAAGTTCTGGCTTTTGAATACTTAAACAATGAATATTCTGCTTCACACTCTTCAGCTTCCCCCACGTCACCACCCTGCATTGATTGGTATTCAGGTGATTGGTCCCCCTCTTCTTGAAGTCCCTGTTTTAACTTTTCAAGCAGTGTAATGTTCTTTGGATTTAATTTCATATCTAAGCACACCTCCAAAGCATCATGTCCCCCATCATGATCACTGAGGTTTTTCCCAGCACAAAATGGCGCATCTGATTCTCCCTCCCTCGAAGGCAATTCTTTTGCTGCTGCTGCAGAATTTAACAACCCTTCTGGCCCCAAAAGCTCTTCCCCTGATACCTTGACAATGAGACATTCACCATCAATGGTGGTCTGGCTTGTGATGCAAGAAGATACAGTGCTCTCTGTGCAGTGTGAAGTTCCATCAAATGCTGTAACAGTTTTGCAGCCTTTCATATGTGGATTTTCAACCTCTTTGAGAAAGGAAACCACCTGAATCAAGCACATCTGTTAATGGCTAAATCTCAATGCTTTGCAATCTACTGCTATGCACAGCACAGTGGCAAACACCCTGATCAAACATACATTTCTTGGCTTTTGTCCTACTCCTATCTTCCTTGGGCTTCTACAGCAGCTTGCAAGCATAAATGCATAACAAGTGACATCTACAATGAGCATACTAGCATGTTCAAATACCTGGTCTAAGACGGTCTTTGCTGCATGTCTCTGTAAATCTCCTTGGTCTTCATAAACTTTTATAGATTTATCAAGTGACAACAAAGGAGATGTCTTGACAACATTTGTATCTCCTTTGGCCTGCAAGAGGGTCTTTGGCTCTGAAAATTGGAGGTCAGCAGAGTCTTGCTCAGGTTGCTCAGGCTGTGGACAAATAGTAGCTTGAGCATGTTTTGATTGATCCTGCTGCCCAGCAACATACTGTTCCAACATTTCCAAGTCCTTCCTTGCAAGTTGTTGTGTTTTGCTCTTCTTTGCAAGGAAGATATCACCTGCCCAAGCAATTCCAGCCAAGTTTTATTAGAATACAACTGCAAGCACATAGGCCCACACAGTAGCATCTTCAACTTTGAGACTAAAATTGCAACACATATATCTTGGCAGTGCTTCTTTGCACATCTTGCTCTTTAGACAAAGATCCCCTGTTCAAATACAACAATACAAAGAACTTTACCATCACTGAGATGAAGCTCCAAAGGCCGCTTCTGACCAGGACTTCGAGCGCCCATCCTCAAGCTACCAGTGGCTAAGCTTTTTCCATGGGATTTCTGCTGATTCTGCCACCCTCTTAAATGTCGACCAGTCACTGGAACATCCATGGAACCATCAACCATGATCGGCTTGAGCTCCTCAATTCCTCTAGTTTCCTCATCAACTACAACCTCCCTATTGCCTGACTGCTCATGCTTGTTTCCATCAATCTCATAGGTTCCCTCAGGGACTGGACACAGCTTAGTGAGTGAGTGTTCTGCTGCTGTATTGGATACAAGTGGGCATGTCCCATTTGAGCCCATTGCCACCTTCACATTGAAGTGCTGAATCCATGGGCTGGCAAACACTGCTGGGGCAGAGGGAATCGGTGGCTCCAATGTATGTGGCCTATAAAAGGCTCTCTGCTGGTAGCACCCTCCCTGCAACAATTCAAAGAACTGCAAAAAAACAAAAGCCAATGCTGTGATTATTTTACAAGGCAATCTGAGTGAAGTTGAACATGATACTGAGGGATGCACAAAGTCCAACGTGTCCAGAGGATAATAAATGCAGAAAATAGGAAAACATAAACACCCATAAGAAAGACCACCCACCTCACTTGGAGTGGATGTGCAGCAGTCAAAATTGCTCATAAGATGAGAATCAGCACAATCTTCTTCTGCATCATCATCAATTGGATGTGAATTTTTGGTTCCATACAGGTTTCTCACAAATGTGGCCTCCATGGAATTCAGATACGAGCTATGTTTATCATCCGTCCAAGTTGCCGAGTGAACTTCCTTCACAATCTGCAAAGCACACAAACTCTAACAACTTGGTAGCTGTATGAACAACAGAGTACAAGAATCCTCATACTTCCAACCATACCCAACAGACAGTTACAGGTGCATATCCAGATTCAGTTCCATCAAATACTTGCATGTTGAATTTGAGCTTCATGGTGTATGTGTAAAGTCTATTTCCAATCACCTACCGCTTGCTCATTGTTTTCTCGCTCCTCTTCATCAGCAGAGCCTTCCACAGACACCTCCAGTTCATTCCATCCGCTCTCGTCGGCTTCCTCCTGCATACAGCAGCCTTCTTCATTTACGTCATCGTCCTCGCCTTCTTCAACCTTGTTTCCCGTAGAGCCCAAAGAAACAGCACCGGATGAATTACTACTCCTTGGAGAGATCTGATTCTCTTCTGACGACATCTCCAATTCTGCATCCGAGGTAGTGACAGATCCGCCGCCGCAGTATTCAGCAGAGGACTCCATCTCAACCGAATGTCCCGAACTCGACTGGTTCGACACGCTTGTGGATGCTTTTTCATCTTCTGCAGAGCATGCAAGCGAAACAGGCTTCGGCAGCATTGCTTCAGATTGCTCCTGCAAGGCTCTTTCTCTCGTGTCATTGGCCATAGCTGATTCTCCTCCCGTGGTTTCCATAACAACAGGATATTGCTGTTCCTGTTGCTTCTGCTGCAGCTCCATTTCTTCCATTTTCCCCGGAAGAATCCTTTCCTTCGTAATGAGCCTGAGGTTTCCAGATATGTTATTGCACTCTTCCCCTTCTTCTTGCCCTTCCACAGACATTCAATTGACGACACCAGCCAGTCCTTCCCTAATCAAGAATCGATCGCGGCACCGCTCCATGTTCGTGTGAAGAAGTTATTGTACGAGGATGTATGTATATACATACATACATACAACGAGTCTCATAAGGCACGCAAAGACTTTGCACAATCGGTACCACTTCCAAGGCCGAAAGAGGAAGGGGAAAAATAAAACAGATACAGCAAAACCTGGAAAACAGACGACTGCAAAGCTCCTTCAGTTCCTGTTGCTTTTCGCCACCGTCGAGCTCTTCCTTCTTAAACCTTCCATCTTAAATTTCACCACAATAATAAAACCAGTGCCATCCATTATCTGCAACAACAACAAAACCGCATCAACTTCCCGGCCCTCTCCCTCGCTCTCGCTTTCTTTCACTACACATGCAGATCCACCTTCCAGAGGCATCAGCATACGGAATAACTGCGCCACGGACCTCCAGACCTCCAGACCTCTTCCCTCTACACCCCCCCGGCAAATACGATATACACAGAAACACACGTAGCGCGAGCATACACGCACACAAGAACTCCCACAACTTTGCACAGAAAGCACCAAAACACACGTTAAAGGAATCAAACGAGAGATAAAAACTTGAAGAGAACGACCAGCATCTTCTTCGCACCAAGGAACCGCCAAAAGAAGAGACAAAAACAAGCTGCAACAACACGAGGAGCCAAACAACTTTGCGAAGAGATTCTCTCGCGGAAACAAAAACTCCAACGCGCTTAAACTCATCTGCACGAGGGAGAGACAGAGAAAGATGAAACCCCAGTTACTAACCGCGGCTAACTTTTGACCAGCAGGAGAGTACAATTCAGTACCACACAGGTCCTATTAAATAAACAAAAAACTCCACCGGCTATAGACGGTAGAAGAGAGATATTTTAGGCGCGCGCTTTTGCACTTTCCACCGGCGGAGCCGGTGGCTCCACACTGACAGACCCGACGGAGATCATCCCGGGTGGGTGACGAGACCGAGCGCAGCGGGGGGTGACAACGTAGGGGGCCGGGTAGGAGCCGGGTGGGACCCGGAACCCATTACCCCGACGTGGCGGTCGGCGAGACAGTCAATAAGTCACATGCTATAAAACTGCATTATTTTTTTTTAGTTCTCGACCAATGAGAACGCAGGGAAGCCTCCCCCCCCCCCCCCCCCCCCCCCCCC